>Ga0233437_1007100_pt1 | contig 11015 bp, 11 predicted proteins | sample SI_122_August201_FD_182714 | JGI IMG/M metagenome (GOLD analysis project Ga0233437, IMG submission 182714) | Seawater microbial communities from Saanich Inlet, British Columbia, Canada - SI_122_August2016_200_MG | ecosystem: Environmental > Aquatic > Marine > Inlet | place: Canada: British... | reverse complement strand
TGCCGGTTTTACCTTACCTGAAGGAGCTCTTCTTGATGATGGGTTCAAAGGAATGGAAGCTGAGGTGATCTACAACAAACTTCCTAAACAGTTACCTACAGATAAAAATATGATCGGTGAGGTGAGAGATTATAAGCAGGATAAGAGTGATAAGAACTCCAACACGCAAAAACAGCAGGAGCAAAATTGGAAATTAACCCTATCAGGAGCTGCTCAAATTGCCAAAGCACAAGGTAAGCTTCCTGCAGGATTAGATAGGATGATACAGGAGATATTACAACCAAAGCTACCTTGGCGTGAAATACTATCCAGGTTCATAACAGAGAATGCTAAAAACGACTATACGTGGACTCAGCCAAATAAGAGATACTTGTATTCAGGTTTGTACCTTCCTTCTCTTAAAACTGCAACACTTGGAACAATATCTGTCATTATTGATACTAGTGGATCAGTCTCACAGAAAGAGCTTGATACATTTGCTTCTGAGCTTCAATCCATCCTTCATATATATCCTGGAACTGAGATACAGGTTGTCTATGTTGATACAAAGGTAGCAGCAACAGAAACCATAGACATCTATGATTTTAAACTACACGCCAAAGGTGGTGGTGGAACTGACTTCAAGCCTGGCTTTGAGTACATTGAGAAAGAAGATGTTATGCCTGCCTGTGTTATCTATTTTACTGATGGTTGGTGCAGCTCGTTTCCAAAGGAACCAGATTATCCAACACTCTGGGTATCAACTGACAGAGCAAATTTTAAGCCACCATTTGGAGAGAGTATCTATATGGAACAGCGGGAGTAACATCCCGTTGTTTTTTTTGTTGGGAACTTTTTTTAGCTATCAGCCGATTTTACAAAGAAAGATTAATATTATCAAAATTTAATTAAATACAACCTGGTACTTTCAGTGTTACAAATCTAGCTGAATTGTTCTTACATTAATAAGTTTTTTTAATTCTTCTTTTTTATTCTCCGAAAGAAAACTATTACCAATGAAATCAAGTGCAATAGGAATTGTTCTAGTAAATTTATCAAAAACATTGTTAAATTGTTTTTCACTCAAATTAATATTTTTTGAATAGATTTCAAAATCTTTTCGTTTTAAATTACTTTTTTTCCCATTTATTGTTAAAGCCGTTTCTTCAGGATCTTTTCTTTCAGGAATTACTAACCTTGTTGAAAGTAGATCATAAGCTGGAGCAAGCATATTTAAATTGTGTTCATAAATCAGGGAGAAATTCTTAAGGTGCATATCAGCGTTACCAACAATAAAAGAAAATAATGTGATTTCAAACAAGGTTAGAGCATCCAACATCGGATTATCAGAATATTTTTTTACAACTTTTGTAACCTGCTCCATCGAGCCTTTATATTTATCCTCTGTTAATCTTTCAGAAAGTTGGCAGAGATCTTCCATTTGAATTTTTTCATTTTTACGGATTCTATCTATTCTCCTGGTAATATATGCAAGCTCACCAGATTTCAATGGTATAAGAGCATGAGGAACTGTTTTTATGCCAAATAATTCTGCTAGATGCATAATTAAATCTTCATTTTGCGGAAGTTCAGGATATTCTTCTACAGGAGGTTTTAGAATGTAATTCCCCCATAATCCTACTAAAGTAAAGCGATTGCCTTCGTTGCGTTTTTTTTCTATTTGCAAGGAAAGTTTTGTCTGAACTCCTGGAACTGTAACACTTCTCTTAACTATATTTTTTGCTAATTCACCTAGTTCGGATTTTGCATAAGATAAAGTTGGGGCAGTTTCAAAACCAAAAAACTTTTTACTACATTTTTTATGATATAAGATGTCATTTTTTTGACTAATTTCAGCGTAACAATATAAACATCTATTCATCTGTAATCTCCTTAATAGGTATTATACTAACTACACCAATACAGTCCTTACAACAGGTTAAAAGTAATTCCATTCTATCCCTAATATTCAACTTCCATACGTCTTCCGCTATACTCAGAAGCCATCCTTCAGGAATAAGTCCATCAAAAAATGGGAATAATGTTTTGCTTTTATATGATTCCTTCCTTACTGGTAAAGTAAGACTTACAGGTCTTGAATTTTCTGCTTGTAGATATTCCTCTTCATAGCGAAATAAATATCCTTCATCTGTTTCAGAAATAATTCCTGCTAACTGGTCTTGGTAAAAAACTTTTGCTTTTCTACTCATCTTCGGGCTCTTTTTTTATGGGACCAATTTCGTAACCGAAAAGCACTAGTACACGGTTTACTTTATCTGAACGGAGTGTTTTCTTCCCCTGTTCTAAATCGCGAATAAAACGCAATCCAACACCTGCTTTTTCTGCCAGGTCCTTCTGTGTCAGCTTAAGAAGTTTTCTCCTCTCCTTAACAAAAGAGATTAGTTTATTTTTCATTTTATACCTCTTCTAGTATAATTTCATTTACACAGACATTTTTATACTCTTACGGGTATAGTGTCAAGATATTGTTTATAATTTATACCTTTGGGGGTATACTGTATTATGCTATTATCCTGTACGACTTGGAAACACATAAAATTGTAAATCCACATTTTGTAATGATCTGTCATCAAAGACTAATATATCCATCCCCCCGAAATTTTGAAATTGGTATTATCTAATCATATAAATTCAAAGTAATTAAGGTAAATAAAAGTCAGGAAAAAGCTTGTAATTCTGTGAGCATCCTAATATTTGTAATTCACTAAAATCAACAAAAAAGAAGACTCACAAGATGAAGCAACTGAAAATATTCAAGCAAGATCTTGAACTCTTGAAAAATAATAAAATTCCATGTCCACATGATTTTGTTCTTGATTTCGTAAAGTATTGATCTAATGGAGTAAAGGGAGTAATATTCCTGTTTTTAGCTATCAGCTAAATAATTAAATAGTTGACTTTCAACAAATGTATTTATTATAAATGGTGATTCTACTAAAAGTTGCTGAATAAGAATAATTGTGCTCCATCATGTGAAACTTACATAAAATTAGGTTTAGGATAAATATGAAATTTGTAAGATTTAATTTGATAATTGTTTTATTTTTTACCTTTAGTACTGTCTTTGCAGAATGTGATATGTTCACAATAATTGCAAAAGAAGGACATTACATTTCAGGATTAACTGAAGAACCTGGTAATTTCAATGATCCAAATGACTTTTTTGAATGGTTAATGATCCGATCAAGAAATACCACTCCCAAACCCGATGACGATGGTTATGGAATAATTTACTACAAAGACGATGGTTATTTCTATTTGGATCCTGATGATCTTGGACATAGTGAACTTAATCAGGGAGATCCTCTTAATCAAGCCTGGTATCAAATAGGTTCTGAAACATATTATACCGGTGGTGATGCTAATCAGAAATGGGAACTGGATACGGCAAGTGATGTAATATTAGACAATAACACTGCAGCAACAATAGTTTTAGCACATGCGCGAAATGGATCAGGCGGAGCAGGCAATCATCCTTTTAGATTCAATATTGATGGAGATGATAAAACTTATACATTTATGCATAATGGCTGGTTAACTTATGTAGGAGCAATTTTTAATTATTTAGAAGATTTAGACTGGTTTGATACATATTCATCTAACTGGGGAGAATTTCCCGCGATCGATAGTGAAATAATGTTTCATTATATCATGAAGTTTATAATAGACAATAATGGAGATGTTGTAGCAGGAATTCATGATGCTTTTATTCAAACCGATATTAATGGTATGGATATCAAAGGGGAATTAGAAGCCCCCGTATCTTATTATAGCTCAACATTAGGTTGCTACACTTATAAGGAAGTTGCAAATTTTGTCATTGCGGATGGCGATAACCTTTATCTATTTAGGAACTCTCCCTCGGCGGCTCATGGCAATACCTTTATCGATACGATGCATGTCCTCTCCTACACTATACAGGATGAGTTCACTGCAGTGAAAACCTATTGCTCATGGCAAGATGATGTGGTACGATCGGCATTATACACAAGATTATAAATTTAACTTTACAGCAATATAAGGATGCCAACATTTGACACCAGAAATAAAAAGGAGTCTATTATTGGAGGTGAGGTTTGAGGAGTTATAAGGAAGAAATCATAAAAAATATTGGAGAATATTTCTCTACTGAACAAACATTTACTCGTAAAGAGTTGTATGATTTCTTGGAGTTAAATTTTTTTCCAAATCTAAAAGAAACAACTTTTCGTTGGCGAATATTTGAGTTAAAGAAAGCCAACATAATTGTTTCGGTAGCAAGAGGAATATTCAAATTATCAGAGAATAAAGAATTATTTGTGCCAAATATTGATAAACAATTGTCTAAAATCAGTAATCTGATAAAAAAAAATTACAATTCAGTATCTTATTGTCTTTGGAATTCAAATTGGCTTAACGAATTTTCGCGCCACCAAGCTACAAATGAAATAGTAATCGTAGAAGTGGAGAGGGAATTAGTAAATTCTGTTTTCAATTTGTTAATCGATAACAATTTTAGAAATGTTTATATTGAACCTGATAAATTCGTCACAGAAACTTATATCTCTGAAAATCAAACTTCGATCATTGTAAAATCATTAATAACCAAATCACCAATTCAATTTGTGAAAAATGTTGCAGTTCCAAAATTGGAAAAAATATTAGTTGATTTGTTCTCAGATAATAAATATTTCGTTGCTTACAAAGGATATGAGCAAAAGATCATCTTTGAAAATGCGTTTGATAAATATCAGTTAAATCTTTCCAGATTAATTAATTATAGTCGCAGAAGAAAAAAAGATAAACTTATCACAGAATTTTTGATTACGAAAATAAATATTGATGAGGATCTATTGAAATGATTAAAGAAAATTCCTATAAATTGAGCTGGATAACAAAACTCAGAAGCAAAAAGAGAAAGATAGATCCGATATTATGCGAAAAAATGATTAGAGCTTTGGGACTCCTTGAACAATTAGTGATTTATGACCTGCAATTTGTTTTTAAAGGTGGAACATCATTGATTTTACTCGTAGAGAAACCGCAAAGGTTCTCGATCGATATTGATATTAACACAGAAGAATCAAAAGAAAAATTATTAAACATCCTTAAAACAATATGTTCAAATGATCTATTCAAGCGATTCGAAGAAAATAAAAGAATGGATAGAGGTATCCCAAAAGCTCATTTTAAGTTTTTTTATGATTCTGTTATAAGCGGACGAGAAAACTATATTTTGCTCGATGTGCTTTTTGATAAGCATTCATATCCTGAAGTAATTGAGACTCCAATTAAATCTTTCTGGATTGATACTGATGACAATATTACAAAAGTAAATACTCCTTCGATTGCTTCAATTCTCGGTGATAAACTTACTGTTTTTGCTCCTAATACAACTGGCATTAAATACAAAGTCGGTAAATCAATGGAAATAATGAAACAGCTTTTTGATATTGGCAGATTGTTTGATCATTTTGAAGATATGGAAGTTGTAGCTACTTCTTTTGATAATATTGCAAAGAATGAATTAGAGTATAGAAAATCTGCTGATACTACGGATGATGTTTTACGGGATATTATTGATACAAGCTTAACAGTTTCACGATTTCCTGGTGGGACTAAATTCGATTCTCCTGAGCTTCTTGAGTTGATTAACGGATTAAAACGATTTAAAGCATTTCCGATAGATTTTGCATTCAGAGCAGATGATGCAATTCTTTCTGCTGCAAAAGCTGCTTATCTAGCTGAAAAGATTTTGAATAAGGATTTCACCAAAATTGAAAATTTCTCAAATAACGTAAAATATAATGAGCCCGATTTTACTGATAATTATAAACATCTTAAAAAGTTAAAGAAAAGAAAAATAGAAGCTTATTATTATTGGTGCAAAGTATTTGAGGAATTGCCATTTTTGAAAGAATCGAAATGAGATTAAGAATAGTTCTGAATGAATAAGAAAAAGCAGCTGAATTCTTCAATTTATTTAGAGATAAAGGAATTCAAGGATCTCACATTGATTTTGCAATTTGTTCAGTTGCTCACAACAATAATTTTTCAATTTTTACTACAGACAATGATTTCAATAATTATAAAGAACAAATCGATATTAAACTGTATCAGATAAGAGGTTGATCTGTTTTTTTATTAAGAATAACTAAGATACTCACAAATGAACAGTTAACTAAAAAGGGGGATCAAAATGGTCATAAAATTTAAAGATGAAGAATTGACAGAAGAGCAAATTAACAAGTTTAAAGAGCACTAACCAGTTTGACTGCCAACATGCCTATTAAGTACTTTCATCGTTGATAATGTAAATTGTCCCACGACCTTTTCCAATTTTCTCAATCTGCTTTTCCGATAGTAAATACTGAATATCTTTTTTTAGTGTGTTTACAGAAAAATTACTCATCTTATCAGCAATATCACTTATTTTTAACGGTTGAGATTTTCTAATTAAATGTACTAACTCTTTTTGACGCGAATTTAGATAGCTCAATTTGCTACTATATTTCTCGTACTTTGTTTCTAATTTTGAAATTAACTCTTCGATTGAAGTTAGGAAAAAAAGAATCCACTTGTAAATATTTTCTTTGTTACTATATCTGTTTTTTTGCCCAGACATTAATGCTTCATAATATTTTTTCTTCTTATTTTCAATAATGTGCTCAAAAGAGATGTATTGAACGAAGTCATAACCAAATTTTACTAATAACATTGTAGTCATTAATCTTGATAATCTTCCGTTTCCATCTTGAAAAGGATGAATAGATAAGAATTCATAAACAAAAGTAGCTATTATAAACAACGGATGAATATCATTTTTACTAAGTTGATCGTTAACCCAATTAATAAGCTCAGACATTTCTTTATCGACAAGATGCGGTTCAGTTGTATTAAAAATTACTTTTTTTGTACCATCGGGATATTTTGCTACAACTTTATTTGTTATTTTTTTATAATCTCCACGATGTCGTTTATCCTTTTTACTTTCTTTTAGTAAGATGCTGTGTAATTGTCGAATATAATTTTCTGTTAGATCAATTGTATCGTAATTATCGAGAATCAATTTTAAGGCTTGATAATACCCAATAACTTCTTGTTCGTCTCTGCTTTCAAATTGAGTGACTTTTAAATTATTCAACAGTTTTTCAATTTCAACATCTGTAAGTGTTGCACCTTCAATTCTCGTAGAAGAACCACTGCTTTCAATTGTTGCTATGCGTTTTAATTCTTTCAGATATTTACTTTCACGTTTTTCGAGAGTATGCCATTTTCCTTTAAATGAATCAATTGCACTAATTCTGTTAATTAATAATTGAGTCTTTGAAAAAGGAAATGTAATTTTTTTTAAATACATAATCCATCCTCTTTTTATCCGTAAAATATCTGAAACCTAATTTATGTGTCAATAGATATATTTGAAACGTATCTATATTATATCTTTAAAATCAAGTACTTTACATATCTGTTAGTGTGATATTGTCCCCTAGTGATTTTAATATCTTGAACATTAATCCTCTTCTTTATAAGTGTTCTAACTTTCTAATGGTGATCGACTAGTGTGTTGTTGGAGCACAAATTCAAAAGGTAAAGTTGAATATTGGTAATAATAGATTCTCAAGCATTAAATAACAAACGTTTACAAAAAAAAAGCCATCAGGCAACTGCCGGATGGCTTCTCATATCTATAATAGAATTCTAAAACTTATAGCCAATACTAAAATGGTGTGTTGAATCAATTGTATGTGTATTGAATCCGTAATCAACTACTATATTATACATATCAAACCTGGCTCCCATTGAGTAGCTTGTCGGCTCACTACGCACTCCGCAGCGCAGAGTTAGCATCTCAACGATTTTTGCCTCAGCACCGGCATGAATTTCAGTTTTGCTGTTCATGGTCTTCTTTAACTCCAAAGAGGTGATCACATCGGTATAGGGGTGATAGGAGATTCCTATGCTCATTTTTTGGGGAAGATCATGAGCATTATCTTCACCTACAGATGGATTGTTTAAATTTGTGATTGTGAACCCAATTTGAGTACGCTGATGCACTGTAGCCAATGCTCCCAAATTTATTCCAAAAGCGGGTTGCTCACCAAATCCATCAATTGAGAGGTGATACATATTGAATGTGTAGCCAATATCTAAATTGGAATGTATATCATTTAAGATGTTGAATGAATGTGATAAGGCATAGATCTTCTCACTTAAGATACTCACATCTAAAAAATCAACATCCATCGATTGCAGTCCGATTCCTAAAGTACCAAGTTTGCGTGGTAATTGCATTGAGAGTGCGACTGTGTTCAGCACCTGAAAATCGTTATCAAATATTTTTGAATATCCAATTATAATATTGTTCGCAGAGCTGTTGAGTCCGGCTGGATTATAGAATACAGCATTAGCATCATCGCTAACGGAGTAGTATGCTCCACCCATAGCTCGTGCCCTGGCAGATGGCTCATAATCATCAAAAATCGCAGCTAAGTTTACAACTAAGAAAACAAGGCATAAAACAGTTAATATTTTTTTCATAATTCTCTCCTACTTAAGCTGTGAGCCGATCACGATCGGAGCCTTGGCTGTTTTCTTGCGTCCTGTGTTAACATCGGTCACTTCTAAATAGCAAATATATAATCCTAGCGGCACCAGGTTGTTCTCTCTATCCTTACCATTCCAAGTACAATATGAAATTCCGTTTGAATTTTCGATGATCGTATTTATCAGGGTTTTCTTCAATTTCCCTTCGGCATTATATATTCTCAAGATAGCTCTATCATCATATTCAGCACCAAATTCAATTGGAAATGTTTCGCCAGAATATGGATCGAATGCTTTTGCGGGAATATTCAAAATTGCCCTGTGTGTTGTTACATTATATGTATAGGAATATATAGCTTGCGGAAACTCTTCTGGGAAAATATACTCTAAGCCACTTGTATCGGAGGCAGTTATATAGAATTGTACGATAGTTCCCTCACCATGTGCAGGAACATCTCCCTCATAAATATTCTCATTATTTTCTGTTGGTACCATCTCCAGAAGATTAAAATCACTATCGCTGTTGGTTTTCCAGTTAAGGATCACACTATCAAAATCAAGTGGATATGTAAAGGTGATATTTACAGGTTCATCTGCTATTACCTCGCCTATATCACCATAAGGATAGTTATCGGTATCAGTGTAATAATTCATATCTTCTTCATATGCACAGGAGAGTTGAGGAGTACCTTCATAAAAGGCTATGATGCCATGAGCAATAATTACATCTCCTTCTATATACTCTTCAACATTCGCACCGGTAGAATCCCAAAATTGTAGATCCATATCAAATCCATCAACATCAATTGTAATTTGATAAAAGCCATAGGGAGAATCCCAGATACTGTTAATTTGTCCAATAGCACTAGCCCAAGTACCATTTAGGGTTGTATCTTCACTACCGCTTGCAGAGTGTGGATAGGGGAGATTGTTGATTTGAGAAATTAGTGTTACATCTGGATCAGTGATCTGAACATTATAATATTGTCCACTGCTGCCTGTATATAAACCAACCTCACCTGTTACTTCAATCAAATCTCCTTTAACATAAACAGTAGAGAGTGGTGTGTGGTCAAAAAGCTGAATTCCACGACCAGAATTGTCTTGGATATAAAATTGAGTTTTTCCAGAATATAATAATCCATCACCAATAGTTACAACTCCTTGAATAGTTACAACCTGCCCATCATATACATCAAGACTATCCTGAATATTTGCAATTGGTGTGATGGTTTGCGCAAATAATAAACCTGAAGCTAACACTATTATAATTATTAATAAATTCTTCACTCTTTCTCCTCACCTGTCTCTTTTTGAAACAGGGTTGTAGCTATCATAAGAACTATGGCAATTACAATCGAGCTGTCAGCTACATTAAATACCGGCCATCTTCTCATTATGATATCCGGAAAATCGCACCAGATAAAATCTGTAACGCTTCCCAAGAAAATTCTATCTGTCAGATTCCCAATAGCGCCACCCAGGATAAGCGCAAAAGAGAGCACCTCATATTTGTTTTTGCTTTTAGCACTTAAGTACACTATTAAAATAGTGGCAACAAATGATATGATAATAAAGAGAACTCTATTAAGTTGCGGCGAACCAAAAGAGAAGCTGAATGCTGCTCCTGTATTTTGAACATAGGTTAACCAGATAAATTTAGGAGTAACTTCAATGATCTCTCCTATCTCTAATGATGTTCTTACAATATATTTTGTTACCTGATCTAATATAATTATGATCACGCTTACCCAGTAGTAGGGTAGAAGTTTTTTTAGGTTTGTCACTACTTTCTTCTTCTCTTGCGTTTCTCTTCTTCTTCCTTACATTTAATGCAGTATTTAGCATAAGGAATTATCTTGAGTCTGTTAGCCGGAATATACTCACCGCAGATCTCACAAACACCGTAAGTCTTTTCATAAATTCTCTTTAGAGCACCATTGATATACTTGATATTCTTCAGTTCTTTTTCTAATATGTAAACTCTGCGTTCAGATTCATCAGTATCGGAACCCTGATCTGCCTGATGCTGTGAATAGGCTGAGAGATCTCCGCTGCTGTCTTTTGTACCACGTTTTTGAATATCATTAATAGCATTAATTATGCCTTGTGTCTCTTCTTTTTCTTTGAGAAGAATTTCTTTGTACCTTTCCAATCTTTTTTCAGTCAATTGTTTTACTGACATAATGATTTTCCTCTTCTATATTTTCTTTATTAATTCTAAAACTAATTTTTCAAGATTCTTCTTTGCTCCTGAGGCATTGGCTCTGATCTCTTCTTGCGTATGAGCCTCAGAATGAAAAATATTACTCAAATTCGTTACGACTGAAATCCCAATAACTCGCATTCCTGCATGTATCGCCACAATAACCTCCGGAACTGTTGACATTCCCACCAGATCTGCGCCCCACATAGCTAGCATTCTGCACTCTGCCTCTGTCTCAAGGCTGGGACCGGAAAGTGCTAAATAGACCCCATCCTGTAAAGAA
>Ga0233437_1007097_pt1 | contig 11017 bp, 9 predicted proteins | sample SI_122_August201_FD_182714 | JGI IMG/M metagenome (GOLD analysis project Ga0233437, IMG submission 182714) | Seawater microbial communities from Saanich Inlet, British Columbia, Canada - SI_122_August2016_200_MG | ecosystem: Environmental > Aquatic > Marine > Inlet | place: Canada: British... | reverse complement strand
TGTACCACAAACCGACACAGGTAGGCGAGGCGAGAAGCCTAAGGTGCGCGAGAGAAACCACGTTAAGGAACTCGGCAAATTAGCCCCGTAACTTCGGGAGAAGGGGTGCCGCATGAGGTGAAGAGACTAGCTCTCGGAGCCAAAAGCGGTTGCAACAAAGAGGCTCGGGCGACTGTTTAGCAAAAACATAGCACTCTGCTAACTCGCAAGAGGATGTATAGGGTGTGACACGTGACCAATGCCGAAAGGTTAAATGGAGGGGTTAGCGTAAGCGAAGCTCTAAAATGAAGCCCCGGTGAATGTCGGCCGTAACTATAACGGTCCTAAGGTAGCGAAATTCCTTGTCGGGTAAGTTCCGACCCGCACGAATCGTGTAACGATCTGAGCACTGTCTCAACGTGGATCTCGGCGAAGTTGTAATTCCGGTGAAAATGCCGGATACCTGCAGTAGGACGGAAAGACCCCGTGAACCTTTACTGTAATCTGATATTGGTATTTGGTTATTCATGTGTAGCATAGGTGGGAGGCTGTGAAGCTACTACGTCAGTAGGAGTGGAGCCAATAGTGAAATACCACCCTTGGCTAGTTGAATATCTAACTGTCGCCCGTGAATCCGGGTGCAGGACAGTGTCAGAGGGTCAGTTTGACTGGGGCGGTTTCCTCCAAAAGAGTAACGGAGGAGCTCGAAGGTACACTCAGCATGGTTAGCAATCATGCGTAGAGCGTAAGGGTAGAAGTGTGCTTTACTGTAAGACCGACAGGTCGAGCAGTTGCGAAAGCAGGACCTAGTGATCCAGCGGTGGAAAGTGGAATCGCCGTTGCTCATCGGACAAAAGGTACTCCGGGGATAACAGGCTAATAGCGCCCAAGCGTCCATAGCGACGGCGCTGTTTGGCACCTCGATGTCGGCTCATCACATCCTGGGGCTGAAGAAGGTCCCAAGGGTTAGGCTGTTCGCCTATTAAAGTGGTACGCGAGCTGGGTTCAGAACGTCGTGAGACAGTTCGGTCCTTATCCACTGCAGGCGCAGGATATTTGATGGAGACATTCCCTAGTACGAGAGGACCGGGAATGAGTAACCTCTGGTGTTTCAATTGTGTCGTCAGATGCATTGTTGAGTAGCTATGTTACGAAAGGATAAGCGCTGAAAGCATCTAAGCGCCAAGCCCTTCCAAAGACGAGATATCCCTTTCTCTTTAGAGAACTAAAGGCAGGTTGAAGACTACAACCTCGATAGGCCGGACGTGTAAGTGCAGCAATGCATTCAGCTTACCGGTACTAATCAGCCGTGAGGCTTGACCACCTTTTTTCTCATCAGTTGTCGAAAGACTACTAATGAGAAGAAGGCAAAGAAAATCTCATATTGCTTTATAGTTGATAATCTGTAATAAATGAATTTATATTCCTATCCAATTTTTTTAATTTTTTGACCCTGGTGTCTATAGCGAAGTGGAAACACCCGTTCTCATCCCGAACACGGAAGTTAAGCGCTTCAGCGGCGATGGTACTGCATTTAAGAGTGTGGGAGAGTAGCACGATGCCAGGGTCTTTTTTCGTACCCAAAAAACAAGACAGAATGTGAAATAATCACAATAAAATAAATCTCCACTCATAAACTACACCAGCAATACAACTTTATTACTCCATATATAAACAATACACTATACCTTTTTAAACACATTATGCCTATAATTAATATAAAGATTTGAATTGATATGAAATTTAAAAAAATAGTATTTAAAGAAATAGAAAAAGAAGAAGATGGTCATTAACCTCTTTGGCAGATGCTACTAATATTAGTAGAAAATCACTGTCTATGTGGGAAAACGGAAGATTAATTCCTTCGGAAAAAATGATCAGAAAATTGTCTCATTTCTTGAAAACTCCGGTATCAAGTATATCTGATTTGGAAGATGAAATGGAAATTTCACATGAGAACATATCATCATTTGTTGACTCATGGTCTATTCTTGCAGACCTTGATAATATAGAGCATAGGCAGAAAATTGACGATCTCTTGTCAGGTGTAAAGGCATTAGATACAAAATTAAAAGAAGCATCTCTTGTTATAAAAGCTATATTATCTTCAACCAACTCTCCACTATATATAAAAGGTATTGATCAGCGCTATATAATAGCTAATGATTCATATAAAGAGAACTTAAATCTTGATAGTACTTTTAAGGTTGCCGGAAAATTAGATGAGGAATTGTTTAGCCTTCATGATGCCAAGGAAAATTTAGATGAGGATATGCAGGTTTTATTAACAGGTAGACCAGTTCTAAATCGAGAAGGTTATATACCTGGATCAAGAAAAAAAAAGTGGGGTCTAATATCAAAGATGCCTATTTTTGATTTAAACAATAAAATAGCTGGGCTTATAGGGTTATTTGTTGATATAACAGAAAAAAAGAGAGCAGACTCGGTGCGTGAATTATTGGAATTAAATGTAAATGCAATGCGAGCAGCATTGTTTATTATTGACATTGAAACTAATGAGTACGTTTATATTAATAAATCCGCTGAAAAAATATATGGTTATTCTGTTGAAACTATGTTCAAAGGTAAAAGAGATTTTTGTTTGAACACATGCATACACCCTGATGATCGTGCTCAGCAGGAAAAATTTATGCGTGTAGGGCATTTTTTGGTGGAAACTCAGTATAGAATTATAATGCCTGACGGTACAATAAAGTGGATTGAATCACAGCCGTCTAAAGAAGTTTTATTTAAAAACAGAAAATGTATCATGATTATATGTACAGATATAACTAAGCATAAAGTGTTGCTTGAGCGGAATGAAATATTAAATAATATAGTAAACTCTTTTGATGAAGCAGTAATATGGGGCGGACTTATTAAAAGGAATAAAATTCATTATTTGTTTATAACTGATAATATAACAAAAGTGATAGGTTACGATAAAGAAGTTTTTGTTGATGATAGATTATCTATTGATGAAATAGTACCGGATGAGCATAAAATATTATTTAAAGATATGCGTGATTTAAATAATTTACCGTTGCAGTTTGAGCATAAAATGACTTGTGAAGACGGATCTATTAAATGGTTTGATACTAGACTTTTTACAAAAAAGATCGCTAAAAATGAAAATCTTCTTATCGGTGTTCATATTGATATAACAGAAAAAAAAGAACTAGAACTGTCAATCACAGATTATAGTGAATTCGAAATAAATAAATTTAAAAAAGATTATAAGCAGAAAATTGAGAAAAAATTGAAACGTGAGGGAATTTCTTCTTCCGTTATCAGAAAAATACTTAGCTAACTATCTACAATTATTCTGTAAATTTCAATTAATAACTAAAGAGTAGTTTGTATAAAATAAAACTTAATGTAGACTTAAGTATATTAATTTACATTAAATAAAATATGGACATTTATATGAAGTATTGTATTGGTAAATATCTGAGAGAGATTAGAAAAAATCAAAAAATGACAATGAAAGAAGTTGCATTTAAAGTAGGAGTAACTGAAAGTTTAATTTCACAAATAGAAACAGATAAAGTATCTCCAGGAATAGATACACTCCTTACGATAGCAGAAGTATTAAATATTAATTTAGATTATTTATTTAGTAAGCTGAAAAAAAATAAAGAACCTACAGTTATCTTAAAAAAAGAACGAAAATGTATTATCGATGGTGATGTAAGATATGAATTAATATCAAAACTAGATAAGTTAAAAAGTGATAATTCAATTGAAGCGTATTATCTTGAAATACAACCGGGGCAAATAACGAAAAATAAACAAGACGGACATATAGGAAAAGAATTAGGCATTATTATTAGCGGGAAAGCTGAAATGTTAATTTCAGGTAAAAGCTATATTTTACAAACAGGAGATAGTATCTCATTTAATTCAGATGAGACTCATGTGTTAAAAAATATTAGCAAGTCGATTTTAAAGGCTTATTGGATTATTACTCCACCTAAAAGATTTTTTTAAATTCGAAAAGGAATTTTATTATGGGAAAAACAATTGCTGAAAAAATATTTAATGAGCATTTGGTAGATCAACCTTTTGAAGATGTTAATGTATTAAAACTTGATCGAGTGCTGTGTCATGAAATAACTACACCTATTGCAATTAATGATTTGATTGCCAGAAATAAAGATAGAGTTTTTGATAAAAACAAAATAAAAGCAGTTATTGATCATGTAACTCCTGCTAAAGACTCAAAAACAGCAGAACAGGGTAAAACTCTTAGAGATTGGGCCAAAAGGCATGATATAGAGTTTTTTGATATTGGGAAAAATGGAGTTTGTCATGCGATATTTCCAGAAAAAGGATTTATTAGACCTGGATATACAGTTATTATGGGTGACTCACATACATGTACACATGGTGCTTTCGGTGCTTTTGCCGCAGGAATTGGCACAACAGATCTTGAAGTTGGAATATTAAAAGGCGTTTGCGCTTTTAAAAGTCCCGAGACTATAAAATTTGTTTTGAACGGTGTATTGAAAAGCGGTGTTTATTCTAAAGATGTAATATTACATATCATATCAAAAATTGGAGTAAATGGAGGAACGAATAAAATTATTGAATTTACTGGTCCAATTATTGATAGAATGTCGATGGATGAAAGAATGACAATTTGTAATATGGCAGTAGAAGCAGGTGGTACTTCAGGAATTTGTAATCCTGATATGACGACTGTTGAGTATTTATGGCATGTTATATCATCTGAGTTTAGTTCTAAACAAGAAGCACTTAAAACTTATGATAAATATAAATCTGATTCAGATGCAGTTTATGAAAAAGTTTATGAAATAGATTTAAGCGATTTAGAACCTTTGACTACTTTTGGATATAAGCCTGATCAGGTTAAAGCTGTAAAAGAACTTGAGGGGAAAACTGTTGATCAAGTTTATATTGGATCCTGTACTAATGGCAGATTGGAAGATTTGAGAATTGCAGCCGAAGTTTTAAGAGGAAATAAAATTAGTGGTCATGTGCGTGGTATTTTATCTCCTGCTACACCAAAAATTTATAATGAGGCAATGAAAGAAGGTATATTGCAAATATTTGCAGATGCCGGCTTTTGTATAACTAATCCTACCTGCGGAGCATGTTTAGGTATGAGCAATGGTGTTTTAGCAGATGGTGAGGTTTGCGCTTCAACGACGAATCGTAATTTTAATGGAAGAATGGGAAAAGGTGGCATGGTTCATTTAATGAGTCCGGCATCTGCAGCAGCAACAGCAATTAAAGGTTGCATCGCTAATTCTAATTTATTTGAAAATTAATATTAATTCTAGAGGTTAAGTAAATGAAAATTTTTAAAGGAAAAGTCCTTTTTTTAGATAGATCAGACATTAATACAGATGAAATAATTCCGGCAAAGTATTTAACTGAATTATCAAAGGTAGCTCTTAAACCGCATATTCTCGAAGATTTAAAATTAGATAATTTTGATCCAGCGAATGATATTTCCGGCAAAGGTGTGGTAATATCAAGATCTAATCTTGGGTGTGGATCTTCTAGGGAACATGCCCCATGGGTTTTTGAAATAAATGATATTAATGTTGTTATTGCATCAGGTTTTGCCAGGATTTTTAGACAGAATTGTTATAATTGCGGAATGATGGCAATTGATTTACCGGTTGACACTATTGATATGATTTTTAAAAAATTCAGTAAAACAGAAGCATATGTTACTGTTAATATTGATGCTGAAATAATAACGATATCTAATAATGATAATATTGAAAATATAAATTTTGTCCTAGATAAGTTTGACAAAGCCCTAGTTACATCTGGTGGCTGGGTAGATTATGCTGATTTAAAATATTAAAACTTATTATTAATAGAAATGATACCTAAGAGATACTGCATTTAGTCAGTATCTCTTTTTAGTTTTAGAGAAGTAATATCCTGTGATACTGAATTAAGGAACTTATTATTGTCAGGTAATTCAGTAGAAAAAATTAAATGGCTTTTGCATTTACAATCTGAAGATCCAAATTTAATTATCTCTTTACTATTTTTAGCTAATAATTTTAATTTTGAAGCCCAAAGACATTCTGAGTTTTTATTTTGAACAGCATACCATATTTCAAGAAGTTTCATACTTGATCTTATATAATCAATATGCCAGTGTTTTTTCTTATTTCTTCTGATATGTCTATTTAACCTACCTCTTAAACCTCCTGGTCCTAATGCACTTCCCAAATAAAAATAATAACCAGGCTGGAATGTATATATTCCAAGTTTGCCAACTCTTATATTTCTATTCAATTTATTCTTGAGTAATAGAGCATAAGTGCCAGGTTTGTTTTCAATGTTATATTTATTCATTATAAAAAATATTTAATACGTCATTAGGTATTTCTGCAGTAATATCTACTATCTGTTTATTAATATCAACAAATTTTATTTGTTTTGCATGTAAAGCCTGATGATTGATAATGAGCTTATCTTTATCGTTATCTGTTAGTTTATCATTTATAAAACGTTCGAAAATAGTATCATCTAATCCATATATTTTATCCCCAATGACAGGAAAACCTATTGAGTATAATGTAGCTCTTATTTGATGAAGACGACCTGTTTTGGGTATTACTTTGAGAAGAGATAAATTGTTTTTATATTTTATTAATTTAAAATGTGTTTCACAAGATTCAAAATTTTCTAATGAATTGTTAGTATTTGAATTAATAAATTTTCTTTTTTTGCGTATTACACTTTCAGTATCAGCTGTTAAATAGCCGGTAGAATTAAGTTTGTCAGGAAAATTACCATGTACTCCAACTATGTATTCTTTATCGATCGTTCTAGAAGCAAAAAGATTTGAAACAAATTTTGCATTATTTACATTTTTAGCTAGCAGGACAATGCCGGACGTTTCTCTATCAAGTCTGTTTATTAAATATAGCTTTTTATTTAAATCTGCCTGCAATATTGAGCTTAATGTATTTTTAAAATATATTCCTGCAGGATGGCAGGGTAAATCAGGTGGCTTATTAACAGCAAGAATGTTTTCATCTTCAAAAATAATCTTGTAATTCTTATTAACATCAGGTTCATCATATTCATCTATAATAAATTCGATTTTATCTCCGGTTATTAAAATTTTAGATGCTTTAGATTTTGAACCATTTACCAGTATTTCACCTTTTTTAATAACAGTTTGCCACTGATTTCTAGAATGGTAATTGAATCGGGAACTTAACCATAAATCCAGTCGAGTGTTATTTGAGATTGAATCAATTTTTGATGTTATTTTTCTTTGCATAAAATAATATAGTTTACTTTTTGATATGAAAAGTTAAAACTATTATAATACACTCAATTGAAAAACAGTAAAGCAATTCTATTTTAAATATACTTTGCGGGTGTAGCATAGTGGTAATGCTCCAGCTTCCCAAGCTGGCTAGGCGAGTTCGATTCTCGTCACACGCTCCAATTTTCTTCTCTCATTCTGTATTACTCTATATGTAAATATTATTGGACTTTTGGCTTTTTATATTCTTTGCTGATATTTATTGATTTTGTGTATGGACCATTCCAATCTTTTAAAAATACATTTTTAAGCTGTTTAGCTATTTTTGTACTATTTATTATAATGGTAATATCTCTTGTCGTATGAAAGTAACTCCATTCCCAGTTACCTGTTCCAATCCAGGATAAATTATTATCAACAACAAAGTACTTGCAGTGTTCTACTCTGCTATATGGAATAAATTTGTTTTTTAGCTGTGGAATTGTACTTATTTTAATTTCTACATTTGGAGTTAATGCAAGACTTTTAATATAATCAATATTAGGTTTTATATTATTCCAGTCTGATACAATAAATTTAATATGTACTCCTCTGCTGGCTGTATCTCTTATAGCATTATCGAAGGCTGCCCAGTAGCCGACAACTCCATATTTTTTCTGTGGAGTATAAGTCATAACCTGCATGACTACTTCTTTTTGAGCATTTTTGAATATTTTAATCAACTGTTCCTGTTCAATATCGAGTCCTGACGGTACTATTTGTTTTGGGCTAAAAGCTGGGTGGACGATAGCAGTGTCATTTCCTATTTTTACTGTTTGAGGTTGTAACGCAGTTACAGGTAATTTAGAATATATTTTATATAATAATTTTCTGTTGCCTAAAAAATTTCCTGTTTTACAAAATTGCCAGTCAAGGTTAAAAACTCTTAGAATTGTTGCAGCTATATTTTTATTTAAAATACGTATCCCTATATTATGTATTTGAGAGAGTTCAACCCAAGAAGAATTTGCACTTCCAACATAGATATTTTCACTATCAACGATTATATATTTTGCGTGCATTATTCCACCAAGGCTATTGTTTATCGGTAAATACCTTACTTCAATATTTTTTACTCCTTCAAAGTCATCTGCTTCATGTGGATATAATGAGTGAAAAGATGAATCTAATATTATTCTTACTTTTACACCTTTATTGGCAGCATTTAATATGGCATTAATAACAGGCTCCATTGCCTTGCCTTTTTTGTTATCAATATAGAATGTTCCTAGATCAATAGAATTTTTAGCATTAGAAATCATTTCTATCCATACTTTTTGGGTAGTTCTTATATCTGATTGGCTAAATATTGTTTTTTCAGGTACGCTTTGTGTGAGCTCTATTTCATGGCTGAGTTTATTGTCTAATGATTGATTAGTGATTGCGTAGATATTCAATGAGAAGGTAAAAATAAAATTCACTATAAATAAAAACAATGAAAATTTAAATAATTTATTCATAAACACTTCCTTTAGAGTATTGTAGTTTTAGTAAATAACTATATAAAATTTTAGTTATACTATTTAAATAAATCAATAAAATGAATTAGAAATTATAAGGATCTTTTATCATGAAAACTAAGAAAAAACTGCCAGAAGAAATAGAAGATTATTTTATTCTGAATATAAATCTTCTAAGTATAGATTATTTTTTAAAAAATTATGAAGTTTCAGAAAAAATTTTATTACGAATTAGAAAATTTTTGTTTGGGAACTGGAAAAGAGTTGATTTTATAAATTACTCGGACGAATTTATTAATGATAATTTTGATAGGGAAGATTGGGCTAGAATAAAAAAATTTAAACGACCTTTTATGAAGAAAGAAGAAAAATTGCGATTCCAAAATAAATTTAAAGGTTAATTTTATATTTCATTGGGACAAATTTTTCATTTTAATAATATAATACATTATTAATTGTATAGTATTATTCTACGGAGAGATAATGACTGTTGTATCTTACATAAAAGATAATAAAAAATATTTAATATATTTAGTAGTTTCTATCATAATTACATGGTTACTTTTTTTATATTTACGTTTGTTGTCACTACATGAGGGCATAGATTTTGGTGTAGATGTTTATTATCATATAAAAGCGGCAGATTTATTTCCGTTCATCTCACACTCTAAACAATTTCCATGGACTGAAATGTCAATTTGGAAGATGGGATTTTATGATAAAGAGCTAGGTTTTCATGCCATTCTTTATTTCTTAAGGATTATTGGATATCATTTGGGGGTATCGTTTAATGCACCTTTTAATTTTATTGATATGAGTTTATTTACAGCAGTTGTTTTATTTGCTTCAGTTGGTAGTTATATATATTGTAAAGCTACAAGTTTTATGGTTCCCCCTTTGCTTGTTTTTGTATGTCCGCTCTTTTTAGAAAAATTGAATACGATCAGACCGTTTTTACTTTCAATGATTTTATTTTTTTTAGTGATTTTTATTTTGCTTTCTAAAAGAAAATTAATTATTAAAATATCACTGATTTTTATTTGCGGCTGGTTATATGCAATTTGTTATTCTGTTCCTCATTTAATAATTATTCCTGTTTTAGCGTATATTGTAGCTTGCGTAATTTTTGAAAGATCAAAAAAAAGCTATCTTTCAATACTATTGATTTTTGCTGCAATATTAGGAATTGCAGCGGGTTTATATTTTCATCCTCAGTTTCCTAATACATTTACAGGTTGGTATATTCAGGGTGTAGAAGTGATAAAGCAAATGCTTGGCTTGAGTAAATATGAAGTTGGTCTAGGTATGGGGGTTTTGGCTCCATCAGGCAAGCAGGTATTTATGAATTCACTTTTAATTGTTCTTTTTTTGATTAACTGGATATTTGTGGTAAAAAATAAAAATAAATCACGTGAACTTATTTTTTTATTTATTCTTCAGTTAGTAATGATAATTGGTTTTTTCTTTAGTAAGAGATTTATAGAATATGCTGTTCCTGTATGTGTGTTTAGCTTTGCTTATATAATAGCGCATTATAAAGAATACGTTCCAAATTTATTATTCTTTAAATTAATTTATAATGGTAAATTATTTATAACTATAATCATTTTGATTATAATGGTTCCTTTTGGAAAAACATATTTAGTTAATCTGTACAAAATAGCTCCATTGTATTCATTTGGTCAATGGGCATCTAAGAATATTAAGCCTGGAACTTATATAGGATTATTGCATTGGGGTGATTTTCCACGAGCATTTTATGTTGCTGATAGATATTCTTATTCAATGGCGCTTGACCCTATGTTCTCATATTATATTTATCCAGAGAGAACAAAGAAAATAGAAATGTTTAGATTAGGGAAGCAGTTAATAACACCTGTAGAACTTTATGAGGCATTGGGGACAGAGTATTTATATGCTTCTAAATATGATCATAAAGCTGTAATGTATCTACTTGATAATGGAGCAGAGTTACTTTACAACGATAAACAAGGTTGTCTGCTTAAACTCCCTACAGTTTAAGATCTTATACTTTATAAACATTAAAAAATTATTAGTTGATTTTTTTCAATTACTATGTATTTTATGTCCGGTAAAAATAGATAATATAAATAGCAATAAATAATTAATTGGGGAGAGATAGTGAGAGTGCCAAGCGAAGCTGGTACGAATAAGTTGGCTAATCCAACCTAGATAAAGTTTAACCAACAATCTAGAACCGAACCTCACGTGTAGCAAGGTAACAAGTTACATGAAGCTGAGGAAAGGG
>Ga0233437_1007096_pt1 | contig 11018 bp, 8 predicted proteins | sample SI_122_August201_FD_182714 | JGI IMG/M metagenome (GOLD analysis project Ga0233437, IMG submission 182714) | Seawater microbial communities from Saanich Inlet, British Columbia, Canada - SI_122_August2016_200_MG | ecosystem: Environmental > Aquatic > Marine > Inlet | place: Canada: British... | reverse complement strand
GCCGACGAGGCCTGCACCCGTCAGGTCATGGACGTTTTAGGACGCGGCTTGTTGCGGCGCCCCTTGACCGACGCAGACCTCGACGGCCGCCTGCAGGCGGCGAACCGAGTAGCGAACACTCAACAGGACTTTTACGCGGGTCTGCGGCTGGCGCTAGCGAGCCTGATGGTCGCGCCAGAGTTCTTGTTTCGCGTAGAAATCGCCCAGCCCGCTCCGTTGACGGAACAACCCGCTCGACTGGCTCTGACCGAGCTGAGTCTGGCTTCACGGCTCAGCTACTTTCTCTGGAACCGGGGACCGGACGAAGAATTACTTTCGGCCGCAGAACGCGGCGAATTGAGCGACCCCGCTGTACTGTCGGCGCAAGTTGATCGCATGCTCTCCTCGCCATACCTCTCTGGCGGCATGCGTGCTTATTTTGAGGACGTATTTACTTTTGACCTGTTCGACGACCTCGATAAGGACGTTACCCGCTACCCAATGTTCAGCAGAACAGTGGCGGCCGATGCCCGCGAGCAGACTCTGCGTTTCGTGACGGAACAACTAATAGATCAACGGGCGGACTACCGTACTCTTTTTACATCACGGTCGCTGCCCATGACTCGCTCGCTAGGCCCTATTTACGGCGTACCGGTTCGCAGCGTGGAGGGCTGGGAAGACGCTGTCCTTCCTCTGAGCAGCTCCCGCGCCGGCTTGTTGTCACACGCCAGCTTTGCCATGTTGTACTCACATCCGGGGCGCAGTTCACCTACGCTGCGCGGAGTATTCATGCGCGAAGCCCTGTTGTGTCAAACTATTCCAGAGGCGCCCGCAGACGTCGATTTCACCCAGTTTGTGCAGGACGTGGCCACAGTACACAAGACAGCGCGGGATCGGCTGGGCGTTCATTCGACGCAGTCCAGTTGTAAAAAGTGTCATATATTGACCGATCCTATCGGCCTGGGCCTGGAAAATTTTGATGCCATTGGCAAATTCCGCGCACAGGAAAACAACGCGGCTATCGACAGCAGCGGTGATTTCGATGGCGTATCATTCACCGACGCCGCAGGGCTGGGTCAGGCCTTTGCCGACAGCGATCTAGTGGGTGCCTGTCTGGTACAAAACCTGTACCGGTATGCGGTGGGCCGCAAGCAAACTAATGCAGAACGCCCGCTACTGCGCTATCTCGAAAATCATTTCGTCGAGAACGGTCACCAGTTGCCCGCGCTTATGCGCAGTATTGCCACCAGCGAAGCATTTCGCACTGCTACGGGGCCAGCGTCATCCACTGCCCGCCTCCACAACAACTCATCGATACACAAAACCGCCGATCGCGACCGGGGTAGAGCCTCATGAAACGCAATGGAATTAGCAAAGGCATTGGCCGACGGACATTTCTACGCGGCACTCTGGGGGGCGCAGCGGTTTCCATCGGCCTGCCCTTTCTCGATGTCTTCCTCAATACCAATGGCGATGCAATGGCCGCAACAGGCGCCCCGCTTCCCAGGCGTTTTGGCACCTGGTTCTTCGGCTGCGGAATGAACCCATCGCGCTGGGACCCGTCGACGGAGGGCACGGATTGGACGCTTACGCCTGAATTGATGCCAATCGAACCCATGCGGGAGCACATGAATATCCTGAGCGGTTACAGTGTATTACTCAACGGTGAGGCCAACCAAGTGCATCGCACAGGTGTTTTCGGCTCATTGTGTGGCGGTGCGCCCAAGTCCACTGACAGTGTAGAGGGGCCTACACTGGACGTGCTGATCTCCGACGCGGTAGGTACCCGCACCCGCTTTCGCTCCCTGGAGATGGCGGCAACCGGAAACCCGCGGCACAGTAACAGTCTTCGCGACGCCAGTAATATTAACCCTGCAGAGACCAGTGCGCTTGGGCTTTACACCCGTATCTTCGGCCCAGGTTTTGCAGACCCAAACGCGGCGGAGTTTACTCCCGATCCGAACGTTCTGCTGCGCAAAAGTGCGCTGTCTATCGTTACCGAAGACCGCAAAAGACTGGAGCGGCAACTGGGTCATAACGATCGTGCTCGTCTCGATCAGTACTTCACTGCTCTGCGACAATTGGAACAGCAGCTTGTTTTACAACTGAAGAAGCCGCCGCCCCTCGAAGCCTGCAGCATACCCGGGGCCCCGGTAGACCTGCCGGCGGATACGGAGATAGACAATGTGATAGGCAATCATGCGCTGATGGCCCAGGTCCTCGCACTCGCGTTGGCCTGTGACCAGACTCGAGTATTTAATATGCAATTTTCCGATCGCGCATCAAGCTTGCGTATGCCAGGCACAACGGATACGCACCACACGCTGACTCATGAAGAGCCCCGTGACCCCCTCTTGGGTTATCAGCCCAAGGCAACCGTCTTCGTCCAGAAAAGTATGGAAGCCTGGACCCGGTTTGCCCAGATACTGCATGCCGTGCCCGAGGGCGACGGCACGTTGCTGGACAACTGCCTGGTAATGGCTCACTCGGAAACCTCTGAGGCCAATACGCACAGCGTGGTTGGTATGCCCTTCATGACAGCGGGGCGGGCGGGCGGGCGCATTCGCACAGGTGTACACGTCAGCGGCGCTGGAGAAACCTGCAGCAGGGTCGGACTGACTCTGCAACAGGCCATGGGCCTTAACGTAGGACAGTGGGGAACGGACCAAAACCAGACAGACCGGGCCATCTCAGAAATTCTAGTTTGAAATCGAAATGGTTCGTTAACAGCAACGCCGTCAATGCAACAGGAGCCACGCCATGAAATCTATTCTGTTTTTTTGCGTCTTTCTCGTGATTACCGGATGCGGAGACAAGTCCGCCAGTGAGGTTGCAAGTGACGAGATAAAGGCTGCGGCTTTTGAACAGCAGGTCAGAGGGTTTGTGTTCAGCGACTGGGCCTATGATGTTCCCAAAGAAGATCCGGGCGAGTGTCCAGAAGGCATGAATATTACGGATGAGGATTTTTTCTCAGATGAGTATGCAGCGGTCCGCGATGAGGTTCAAAAGCGCTGGGACGCTGGCGACCGCGATGGCGCGCTGGAGCTATTGCCCGCCGATGCCTGCAAGGACCCCACCGTGTGGCCTGACCCCGGGCACATCCTGCTTAAGGGCAATGCCTCTGTCGCGGGACTGGATCTTGACGGCAAAACCTCTTCGGCCGACAGTGGCGGCCAGTGCGCCCATGATGACTTTATCGGAGCAGACGGCACAACAGGCGTCGATAACCAGCACTATCGCCTAATGGGTTGCGTCAAGGGCTACCGCCCTGACGGCCTCTTCGACCGCCTCTTCGATACCAAGAATTCTATACTGGAAAACGGGTACGCCACGCTACTGGAACTGAAGCTGGTAGAGGGTACGCCGGATAATGGACGCGTTGAGGCGCGCCTGTTCACCAGCGCGGGACCGGTCACTAAAGATGCGAATAGCAACGTTGTTCCCGATATGAGCCAGCTTGTCCATGAGGATGCGATGTATCACAGCGAGGTTTTCCAGGGCGAGATCCGCGATGGCATCTTCACGGCGGGGCCAGTCGACGCCAAGCTGCGCTTCAAGGTGCAGGCCATCGACAATCATTACTATTTTCGCGACCTGCAAATCAGAGCCGAAATGAACTCCGATGGCAGCATGAAAGGCGTGCTTGCCGGCTATTGGGACATCGAGAACACCTTTGACTTCCTGACTGAGGTCTATATCGGGCCCATACACCTCGGTCGCGCTGCGGCCAATAATATCGGCTACATGTGTTCCGGTGTCTACCATGCCCTGCCGCAGGTCGCCGACGGGCACCCGGACCCTGTAACAGGCAAGTGCACCTCTATGTCCACCGTCATCAATTTTGAGGCGGTTCCCGCGTTTGTCATCATGCCTGAGAGCAAACCCCAGGTCGCACAGCATTGATCACGCAAAAGCCTACCCGTAGACAAGTCCTGCGGGGGCTTTCATTACTACCGCTTGTGACAACACCGATCTTTTTTGGCTGCGCGAGATCCGGGCCCGAGCACTGCTCTGATCCGGCGATGCTGAGCCGCGGGGAGGAGAAGATGCGCGAAACCCGAGGCTACATAGAACAATCTCGCAATCTCAATGAGCAATGCGGCAATTGTGCGTTTTTCCGCAGTGGAGAACATTCCAATTGCGGCGAGTGTGACATTCTTGGCGGCACCGTGAACCCGCAGGGTTACTGCGACTCCTGGGCCGGTAAATGAGTAGAGTCGTATCCGCACTATGGAAATGATTGAACTTCTGGAACTCCCGGCCTACCGGCACATGCTGCTCAATCATATTCCGGTCATCGGTCTTTTCATGGCGCTTGTGGTATTGCTCGCGGGTCTTGTCGTTAAACAAAATGCACTCCTGTTTACCGGGCTGGCGCTGGTTGCACTGACCTCCGGCTGCAGTTATCTGGTCATTCTCTATGGTGATGCAGCCTACCCGGCCATTTACGACCAACTGGATGGACATGGTCGCGATTGGCTTGATTATCACGGCGAGCTGGCGGAAACCTGGGCGCCCCTGCTGTACGCCAACGCGGTCCTGGCGGTTCTTGCCATTATCCTCTGTGCAGTTAGGCCGAGGACTTTGCGCTTAGCATCACTACTGGTGGTGCTGGTGACCGTGGCCTCTCTCGTAGGCACCAGCCTCATCGCCCGCTCAGGCGGCAAAATACAACACCCGGAATTTCGTCTGACCGATCCACCGAACCCAATCAAAACGACACGCTGAGCTTCGGTAAGAGACGACTTACAGGACCTCGATTTCTCGTAGACCCTTTTATTTTCGGTCAGGATAGATCGGATAATCCACGCAATGCTCATTGAGGTATTCGACTATGACTGATATCGAAACGCTGCTGGCCATTGAGGCCATCAAGCAACTCAAGGCACGTTATTTTCGCGCACTCGACACCAACGACTGGGGCTTGTTTGCCTCCACTCTGACAAAAAACTGTATCGGTGTCTACAGCGACGGTGACCTGGCATTCAAGAACCGCGAAGAAATCGTTTCGTTTATGCGCAACAATTTATCCGGCAAAAAAATGCTGACCCTGCATCAGGGCCACACCCCCGAAATCACGCTGTTAGACGAGAACAACGCCTGCGGCATCTGGTATCTCGAGGATACCGTGCTGGCTTTGGAGGCCAATATGCGTATTTACGGGGCAGCGATATACACCGACGACTACTGCAAAGAGGACAATGAGTGGCGGATTAACACCACCCGCTACAAGCGCACCTTTGAATGCGCAGAGCCGCTACCGCAGGGGCATACCGTTAGAAAGCATGGCTTTGCCTGATAATCAGTCGCAACTTCGCTGCACGGTAGGTAACGGTCTACAGCGGCGTGAATCCACAATGAAAGCCATGAGGCACATGGTTGCGCAGAGGTACAGAGGCGATCTCGTCCGCCATGTTACTGGCGTCGAGGATCATCAGTTCGGACAGTTCTGAGCCCGCATCATAGACCACAAATAACAGATAACCGTCTCCCTCAACTGCCTCGGCATTGCGTGGTACAAAAATCGGCTCCGAGGTATAGCGGCCGGGGCCACAGTCGTAAACACTTGCCTCCCCTGCCTGACAATCCACTCGCTGCACCGCATTGTAGAACCCGGGGGTTTCGTTTTCGCAAATACCTGCGGTATAAGTATAGCGAGTCGGACTACCCGTAAGGCGCCAGTCCCACTGGGGGAACTCACTGGGGATGCCGCTGGGCAGCACCTCGCGGTTGATCTGCCCGGTCTTTATATTCATACGAAAGCGTGTCAACTGCCCCGTCGCAGGGCGCGGCTGGCTGAATAGGTTGCGTGAGAAACGCGTACCGATCTCTCCATCCTGCGCCGACATCGCCACAACATCAATTACGAGCTCATCGCCTTCCTCCCAACAATTAGAGCTGTGGGCAAACATGAACGGATCGACCTCAAGGGTCCGCACAAGGCTGAAGTCGCTCAGCGACACCACGTAGACCTTCATACCGTGCTCCGGCTGAAACTCCATGTTGTTGTCGATAGTGTCTCTTGCGAACAATACCTTCAGCGGATTAGTGAAATTGACCGGCATCACCATAAAAACAAGGTAGTTCTCGGTCATGGCGTTGTCATGACAAAACGCCATCTGATCAATAGGCAAAGCCGACCGCGCCACCATCGAGCCCTGGGGCGAGATTTTATAAAGATTAATCTTGGGGCGTGCACCCATACCCATACCAAAGTTGAAATAATCACCCGTACGCGGGTGGAGCTTGCCATGAGCACTGAAGGTGTCCATTTTTTTCAGAGCCCCGTCGAAGGTCTCCGGCCCCAGCGTTGCCAAAGTGTCGAGGTCCATCCGCCAGGGTAAACCGCCCTCAAACAGGGTCAGTAGTTTGCCACCATGATGAATAATGCTGGTGTTGGCAGCATTGGCAGGCATGTGCAAATTTTTCAGAAATCCCCCCGGAGCGTTATGGCCATAGCTGCGAAACTTGACAGCTTGCGCACGGGTCTCCTCAACATACTTGGGCGTTTTAACAAAGCTGGAACGATACTTTACCCCGCCATTCTCGATGCGAAAGGTATGTACGCAGCCATCGCCATCAAACCAGTGACCGAATGGTTTGCCCGCCAGTTCGTTCCGAGCCGGGCCGTTGCGTAAAAATATGCCGCACAAGTCATCCGGAATTTTCCCACGGATTTCATCGGCAGTAATTTCATAAGCCTGGTTATCTTGCGCCGTTCTAAAGCCAGACACATGGGCCAGTTGAGGATCACTCCAGGGACTCACTGCCTGCTCGTTCACATTATTTTTTATCACGCTGCCTTCTCCGTGAGGTGGTTAACTACCACTTTTTTTATGTCTACCGACTATCGGGTTACTCATACCAGTATATACGGGGTAATGCCGCCTGCCCATCCGGGCTAAAGCCCTAATAAGATGACAGCGCAGGGCCACCGCATTTAATATCGGGGCACACGATGTAAGGAGTTTTGTCGATGGCGCACCCCATCAATGTCTTGTTCGTATGCGTTGAAAATTCTAACCGCAGCCAGATGGCAGAGGCTTTCGCCCGCTTACACGGCGGCGAAGGCGTCACCGCCTTCAGCGCGGGCTCGAGGCCCTCGGGCATCGTTAACCCCAAAGCCATTGCTGCCCTGCGGAGCTTCGACTATGACCTTTCCAAACACCATTCAAAATCACTGGATGCCCTACCCTCTATCGAGTTCGATGCCGTCATCACGATGGGATGTGGCGACGCCTGCCCGCATATTCGGTCGCATTTCAATGATGACTGGCCGCTCCTTGATCCAAGCAACATGTCACCAGCGGCTTACAATGAAATCTGCCACGCTATTAATAGCAAGGTAAAGACATTGCTCAGCGACCTAGGCCTCGTCATAGACACAGAACTGCAAAAAAGAGAGCGAACGTAAAGTGTCACGGCGAGCTGTGCGCCGGCACACTGTGGCCCGCCCCGGGCAATGTCCTCGGGGGAGGCCACAACAGTTTCGGCTGCGCAATCACCGAGCACTCGAAGCCAGAGTTTTAACCACCCCGCGGCGGAAATGAAAACGTTGGACTAGGCTGCGCGCAGTGCGCGCCCTAACGGTTTGCTCCCCAGCGCACTGGTAAATGTCCCACCACGCCAAACGGGTTCGCCTTTTATCCAAACGGTATCAACAACACCATCGGATCGGTTCAGCATCTGTTTATGCATAAACAACTCCCGGTGTTCAAAAATACGGTTGTCGTTACTGTCCCACGTTTTCAACACCTCCGGGTCCAGCATCGTAATATCTGCCTGCGCGCCAATTTCAAGCGTGCCTACATCCAGGCCGAAAAATGCAGCGGGCTCACGTGTCAAGCGCTTCACCATGGTTGCCACAGTGTCCATTGACTGCGCCTGCGCGAGCTTCAGTGACATCAGGTTAGCGTCGAAGAATGCCATGTTGGTGATATGCGCGCCGGAATCATTAAAACCCGGCATGGCATGCTTATACAAAAGTAAATCCAGCGTGGCGTGATTGCCCGCGTTACCGACGTCGACCCAAAACCGGAAGCTCTTGTCATACTCGCGCATCATGTGCAGCATGAACTCAGCATCATCGCCGACCGGGCGAGGAAATTTCTCGAAGGCATCGCGTTCTGCATCGCTGCGAGCCTCATCCGCGGCACCGCGCTGGAATCGCTCCAACCGATCAAAAACCACTTGCATGCTCTCACCGTCCCATTCACTGACAGGTGCGCCATCGAAAATCATCAGGTGCAGATCACGCACCACGAGATTATCCGGTAGCCCTAACTTTGTCTTTAAGTGCGCAAGATTTCGACCACGCCGACCGTAGTGCCAGTCTTCCCGAAAGCGGCGAATGAACTCGGGGTTGTTCAGCAGTGCTTTACGACCCTCCACGTCATCATACTCCTTTGAGATCAGCTCACAGGTAGAGTCCAGTTCCTCATACAGAGGGGAAACAATTCCGTCCGACCATATACGAAAGTTCGTACCCAGCGCCTGGAAGTGAATGTTTCCCTTGAACAGGCGACTATTCATCAAAGCGGCAAAACCGAGCAAGCCCTTGTGTGCGTCCGGTGTCAGCACAAATTCGATAGCGGACAGGGCCGAGGTCTTTAAGGTCTTGCCAAAAAGGCGACCGCTGGTCAACAGGAAAAAGAGAAGCGCTTTACTGCGTTTTTCAATAATCGGTGTGGTCTGCCAAACCCGGTCGTATTTGCGTAAAACCTTCATAAGGCGCTTCATTTCCCCAAATTTGGCGAACTGGGTGGGGATGCGCTTGTCGGTGTTTGGCTCATTCGCGAGGTAGTGGAAAGGCAGCCCATCCGTGCTCATTCCCACGTACCCCTGATTCATGCCCTCTTCCAGCAGCGCCTCCATCTGGGCCAATTCGCTATCGGTGGGATCGCGACTGATGCTGTCCTTGAGGCCCATCACCTCTATGCGCAACATGGAGTGCGGTATAAAAGCGCCGACATTGGGTCCCAGAGGAACATCGTCAAAATGATCAAGATAATCACCTGTGTTATCCCACTTAACCGTTTCCACACATTTTCTCAGCACCGACTTGGGTATATTTTCGACACGGGTAAAGCAATCCACTATAGGGTTCTGGTCGCCTGATTGCTGACGACCGAAACAGGTGCCCAGGCTGCAATTGCCCACCAGCACACTGGTGGTGCCGTGGCGCACCACCTCCGGCAGGCCGGGCTCCAGGTCAACCTCAAGATCCAGATGCGTGTGAATATCGAGCAGGCCGGGCATCACCCAGCGACCCTCACCATCCACAACATCAGTCGCCTCACTTGCGGGCAAACCAGTCCCCCGGGCGGCAATACGCCCGTTCTTGATGGCAATATCCTGGTGCGTTGGCGCTGTGCCACTCCCATCTATAACCAATGCATTTCTAATCAGGGTATCCCAGGTGGACTCGGACATACCGTTTACCTCTCTGTGGCGTTTCATGCGCCTGTCCCGTGACCACAGTTTCCACAGGACGCGCCATGTTCTATGCTGCACCCCCGGGAGCTCCGGGAGCGGACCCGCTACTATAGCCAATACCGGGATATCAGGCGAATGGGACAAATTGTTTTCGACAATCACTACGCGCGGCTGCCAGAGCGCTTTTATTCGCCCCAGGACCCTGTTCCTGTGCGGGAGCCAGGGTCCATACGCCTCAACCTTCCACTGGCAGAAGACCCCGGCATCGATACCCAGTGGCTCGCGTCGGAGGCCGGAACCGCCATGCTCGCTGGTAATTATCTGCCGGAGGGAGCCGAACCCATTGCCACCGCCTATGCCGGTCATCAGTTCGGTGGGTTCAACCCGCAACTGGGCGACGGGCGCGCGGTACTGCTGGGTGAGATTCGGGCCCGCAACGGCAGGCGCTTTGACCTGCAGCTAAAAGGTTCGGGGCCCACTCCTTACTCAAGGGGCGGTGACGGTCGTTCACCCCTCGGGCCCGTGCTGCGTGAGTATATCCTGTGTGAAGCCATGCATCGACTGGACGTGCCCACGACCCGCGCACTGGCTGCGGTTACCAGCGGCGAACGCGTCATGCGGGAAAGCGTTTTGCCCGGAGCGGTATTAGCACGCGTTGCCAGCAGTCATATCCGTATAGGGACCTTCCAGTACTTCGCGGCGCGCAAGGACACAGAGGCACTGCATCTACTTACCGATCACGTCATTGCGCGTCACTATCCGGAACTGGAGGACAGTGAAAATCGCATCGCCGCTCTGCTCGGCGCTGTCGTCGCCCGGCAGGCGCAACTGATCGCCAAGTGGCAGATGCTTGGCTTTATCCACGGGGTAATGAATACAGATAACGTGCTCATCAGCGGCGAAACCATCGACTACGGTCCCTGCGCGTTCATGGATGAATTCAACCCGGAACAAGTCTACAGCTCCATTGATCACGGTGGCCGCTATGCTTACCGCAACCAGCCGGGTATCGCACACTGGAACCTTTCCTGCCTTGCCAATAGCCTGATTCCAATCCTCCACAACGACCAGGAGCAAGCCATCGCCCTGGCCCAGTCGGCTCTGGATAGTTTCCCCGATTTATTCCTGGAGGCCAACTCTCTGGGCGCGGCGCGCAAGCTGGGACTGCAAGCTATCGAGGCGGGCGATGTGCCGCTGGTGGACGACCTCTGGCGCCTCATGGCAGAGCAACGGCTTGACTTCACACTGACCTTTCGACGCCTCGCAGACTTAGCCGATGAGACCAACCGTACAGGCACAGTTGCAGAACTCTTCGAGTTCCCGGATGCCCTGCAGCCGTGGCTTGATCGGTGGCGGGAACGAGCTGCACGGGAACCGACCAGTGCCGTCGACAGGCAGTCCGCAATGTACGCCGCTAACCCGGTATTTATTCCTCGCAATCATCTGGTGGAAGCCGCCATTGCCGCCGCCACTGACAACAGTGACTTCGCGATTTTTCACCAACTGGCGGACCTGCTTGAGGATCCAACGTCCTACGCCCCGGAACTACGTCATTTCGCCAGTCCGCCCCGGCCAGAAGAAATTGTCCAACAAACCTTCTGCGG
>Ga0233437_1007091_pt1 | contig 11031 bp, 7 predicted proteins | sample SI_122_August201_FD_182714 | JGI IMG/M metagenome (GOLD analysis project Ga0233437, IMG submission 182714) | Seawater microbial communities from Saanich Inlet, British Columbia, Canada - SI_122_August2016_200_MG | ecosystem: Environmental > Aquatic > Marine > Inlet | place: Canada: British... | reverse complement strand
TGTTGAGAAATGATCGAGCGATAATACTGCATCGGTATTGTATGTTTTGCAAATCTCTTTCACTTCGCTCCAGGGCATTTCACGTGTCATAAAAGAATTTTTTTGAAACTCCAAAAACCTGTTTTCGGGAATAACAAAATCGTATCTTCCTGATTCAAAAAGTAATTCGCCTAATACTTTTAAAGAAGTATCAACCGCTTGCAAATCGTAGATTACTGTGTCGAAATCAAATTCATTTATATAAAAAATTTTTTGAAGCGAGTTTGTATTGAAATTTTGGTATTTATCGTTAATCGTGCGATTTACCAAAGTTAAACTTTGAATGTTTGCAGGCAATTCTTTACCTGAAGGTTGTGGGATTTCAATAATTACTGATTTGGTTGTAATGCACGAGAACACAACAAATATTAATAAAATAAATGTTGCCAGTTTTTCTATTTTTCTGATTGTTTGTCCCATGAACCGTTGAAACCGTTTTAGTAAATGCCCCAAAATTTCTTCAAAAACCATTCCAAGCTTAATAATAAGAGCAAAACAAAAAACAACCAGCGAAAGTTCAGGAGTTCATTTACCATTTCCTGAAAATAATTGGATATTTTTAATTGCCTGCCCGATTTTAATTCCCGGATTAAATCTTCAACCTGAGCTGGAAGATAAAAATTACCACCGCTTTGTACTGCTAACTGATACAAAACCTGATGATTAGCCCTTGTTTGTACATTTTCAAGATTAACAGGTACGATCGTAAAACTTCCATTTTCAGAAAATATCTCATTGCCAATAGTTACTTCGGCTGCAAAACTGTAATCGCCAATGGGTAAATGCCCGGCATTTAAATAATACTTTTCTCCGCTAACATCGAAAGTAAAATTAAATTCCTCTCCCTCTGTATTTTGCAATTTAATATTTATTTCTTCCGAAGTAATACCTTCAAAGGCGTCGTTATAAAGTTCGGCGTTTAATATAACATCGTCAATTTCAGCGTAAACCGGTTTAAATTCAACTATAAAATTGTCCTCGTTTTCACGCAGCGCGAGGTATTGTATTAGTTGGTTTGTCAACTCGTTAAACCTTGCATGGTTTTGATTAAAATAATAATTGGTAAGCCGCCATCGCCAAATTCCTTCGCCAAAAATAAACCCTGTTTTGCGGCCATTTAAAGTACCAGTTGCAATCAATGGTTTTGCAGTTTCAATATTTTTTATTTTTTGATAAAAGAGTGGTGTAAACGCCTGATCCAAAGTATATTCAGCAAACGGGGCTTGTAATGGCGGGAACTTCAATAACATTTCTTTAAAATCTTCGCTCAGAGAAAAAGTTGCAAAGGTTGGGTTAAGGGTTGCCTGTGCTTCTTCCGCTAAACCTGCCAGCGGTACAATCTGGGCTCCTTGAGCCAACATATTTAATTGTGGAAGAAATGTTTTGTTCCCAACAATAAAAAGTATTGGGATCCTGCTGTTTTCGGCCGTTTTAATAATAGTTGCAAGCGATTTGCCTGAAGTTGGCAATTGGTTCAAGATTACTAAATTAAAATCGGATAAATTTGATGGATAGGGTTCTTCGGTAAAGACAGAAACTTCGTATGTTTTTTGCAAATCGAGGGTATTTTTAACCGCCCCAATATCGGGGTGCGGACCATCGGAAAGTATAAGGATTTTTTGCTTGCTTTCTAATACATTAATTACAAATCCGGCCTCGTTGTTTTTTGTATTGCGCTCGTTTTGAACAGATTCAATTGTAACTGAATAATGTTTTAATCCGGGTGCCCCTGCTTCGAGGGTAAATTGCCGCGAATAAAAATAATTGTTGTTTGGTGGTGTAATTACAATGCTTGCCAATTCTGAATCGCCTTGTTTTACTGCTAGTTTGAGAGGCTGCCCTTTTAGTTTCGAGAATTGCGCATCAATTTCAACCGGGAAGTGGTTCCCCGAAAATGAGGTGCGGTTCACCCTAATATTTTCTATGCGCGAATCTACCAGCCCGGTTGTGTCGCCCAGCCCAATTGTAAATACAGGAAAGTTGATTTCGCCAGTTAAATTTGCTGGATTTTTTCCCTGATTATAAATCCCGTCTCCTGCAATAATCAGAGCACCGATATTTTCGTTAAAATGATTGTTGTGAACCGTAGATATTAATTCATTGTAGTCCGATTTTTTTCCAGTAAAATCCAATCTTTCGCCCAAACTTGTTTCTTCGCCGAACAAATAGTTAATAAGGGAATAACTTGATCCCAATTCATTTTCAATTTTATTTTTTAATTGATTGATTTCAGACGCGACCCGAACAGAATCTACAGTAGAAACAATTGATCCGGAATTATCCCAGGCAGCAATTATTATTGGGTTTTGTGTAATCTTTTTGAGATTTTTTAAAAATGGGGAAAGCAACAAAAAGGCTATCAAAAAAAATGATAGAAATCGCAAGGTTATTAAAATGCGAAGCTGGTTTTTGCTAAGTTCGTTGTTTGCCTTGTTTTTGAAATATAAAAGTACGACCACCCCAAGAGTTGCACCCAGGATGGCAAGTAAAAGGATTAACCAGTATTTTGTTCCAAAAGAAATCAATGCTTTTTAGTTTATTATGAGGTCGTAAATATACAAACTCCTTTTTTTAAATGACGATTAATGTGTAATATTACATCCTAATTTTAAACAAACAGTTTTAAGTATTTGCTTGTTGTATAAGGAAAATTAAAAATATAAAAATGAAAATTTTAATTATTGTAGTAATTGGATTATTGATAGCTTCTTGCAGTCAAAAGTATAACCCCGAAATTACCATTGAAGATATTAAGAATAATATTAATTACCTGGCATCCGATTCGTTAAAAGGGAGAAAACCAGGTGAAGCGGGTGATAAACTGGCCGCTGATTTTATTCGCCATAAATTTGAAACAGCAGGTTTGAAATTGTTGTACGAAAGTGGTTTTCAGGAATTTGGACTTGTTACTTCGGCAGAACTTGGCGATGAAAATACACTAAATATTAACGATATTTCTTTTCAGGTGGAAACTGATTTTTTGCCTTATGCATTTTCGGCCAATACAATGGTTGAATCGAAGGTTGTTTTTGCCGGTTATGGTTTGGATGTGAATAAGGACACCATTCAATGGAACGATTTTGAAAATTTAGATGTCAGTGGAAAGTGGATTTTAGCTTTGCAAGGCGATCCTGACATGGACAACGCACAAAGTCCCTTTGTAGAATTTTCAACAGAACGTTCAAAAGCATTAATTGCTTCCGATAAAAATGCAGCGGGTTTAATTTTAGTGGCAGGCCCTTCATTTAGTAGTACCGATGAACTTTCTTCTTTGTTCTTCGATAAAAACAGCAGCCGGTATTCTATTCCAATAATTCAGATAACCCGCAAAGTGGCAGATCAAATTTTATCTGAAACAGGGGAAACAGTAGCTTCATTGGAAGCAAAAATATTGGAAATTAATACTTCTGTTAATTTGATGACTGAGGCTAATGTTGTATCAAATATAAATGTTAATCTAAAAGAAACTGTGACACAAAATGTTGTTGCAATGGTTCCAGGAATAGACGAAGTTTTGAAAAATGAATATATTGTTGTTGGAGCACATTACGATCATCTGGGAATGGGGGGGCCTGGTTCTGGTTCGCGCTCTGTTGATACAGTTGCAGTTCACAACGGTGCTGATGACAATGCTTCCGGAGTTGCGACGGTAATTGAGTTGGCGGAAAAAGTGGCTACTGAAAAATTAAATAAAAGAAGCGTAATTTTTGCAGCTTTCGGTGCTGAAGAAATGGGGTTGGTGGGTTCAAAAGCTTTTACGGCAGAACCTCCGGTTGAAACTGAAAAAATGGTTGGAATGTTTAATTTCGATATGGTCGGCAGATTAGATTCCGCTTCAAATGCGCTTAGTATTGGCGGTACCAAAACAGCCAAAGAAATAGAAGATTTGTTAAACGAATTAAATCCCGGATTTCAGTTGGCAATGTCAGGTGAAGGAATCGGGCCATCTGATCACGCATCGTTTTATTTGCAAAATATACCCGTCTTTTTTATATCTACTGGTGCACATTCCGACTACCATACGCCAAATGACGATTCTGAATTAATTAATTTTGATGGAGCAAAAAAGGTGACTGATTATGCTTTTTCTTTAGTGTCAAAAGTTGCCAGCCGCGACAGTGCATTAACATTTCAGGAAGCGGGTGCTAAATTTCAACGCAGCCGGGGTGGCAGGTTTAAAGTAACCTTTGGAATTATGCCTGATTTCGCGGGCCTTGAAAAACGCGGATTGCGAATTGACGCTGTTACTAAAGGGAAACCAGCCGACAAGGGAGGCATGAAAAAAGGGGATATTATTACTGCAATTGAAGGGAAAAAAGTGGGTGGCATCCACGATTACATGAGCCGTTTGCAATCGCTTGAAGGAGGTAATACAATAACCGTTGATATCATTCGCGACAATAAAGAAACCGTTCTAATTATTCAATTATAATGAAACCAGTATTTTATATTTTATCAATTTTTTTGTTTTTAACGGTAACCGGTGTTCAGTCTCAAAATTATGAATATGAGAAAAGCACATTAACATACAAGGAAATTGATGGACATTTACTGGAAATGATTATTTACAAACCAAAAATGCCTACCGGGATAAAACTTCCGGCCATCGTTTTCTTTTTTGGCGGAGGCTGGGTCGGTGGAACAACTTCTCATTTTGAATTGCAGGCAAAGTATTTTGCAACTCGTGGAATTGTTGCAATCTGCCCTGATTACCGTACTTACAAAAGTCATAAAACAACTCCATTTGAAAGTGTAAAAGATGCCCGTTCGTCAATGCGTTATTTAAAAAAGTATGGTTCTGATTTGGGAATTGATACAAATAAAATTGTTGCATCCGGAGGATCAGCAGGTGGGCATTTGGCAGCGAGCACTGCAATTATCGATGATATCAATGAGGAAAGCGATGACTTGTTGCTTTCACCAAAACCTTTTGCTCTTGCACTTTTTAATCCGGTTGTTGACACCGGGAAAAAAGGGTATGGAAAGGAAAAAATGAATGGCCGTGAATTTGAGATTTCCCCGGTACACCAAATTACGTCCGAACTTCCACCGACAATAATTTTGCATGGGAAAAATGATAAAACAGTTCCGTACGAAAATGTAGTACGTTTTAAACATCTGATGAAACAGGAAGGTAATAAATGTATTTTGGTGGGATATAAAAAACAAGAACATGGTTTTTTTAATTACAACAAAAAACCCAAATATTTCAAAAAAACATTATTAAAAACCGAGTCCTTTTTAGAAGATTACAATTTATTAAAAGGTGAGAGTTGGGTAAAAAAATATTATAAAGAGCTGAAAAACAATTCTTAAAATGTAAACCCTGGTTCTATTTGTACCCGTTGAAAATCGGCATATTTGATTTGCAATAAACAACAATGAAAAAAAATCTTATAATTCTTATCTGGGTAATTTTAGCTTCACCTGTTTCTGCTCAATATTTTAATAATTTATACAATCATAAAGCACCCGAAAGTGTTTTGAATGGCATGGAAAAATCGTTTCTGGTAACTGGGTATTCAACCTCGCATCAACCATCCGAACGACCCTGGCCAACTATTTTACAAGAAATATTAAATCTGCATGCCGGAAATAATACCACATATTTTGTTTTTAAACATACAGTTGGGGGAACACCAATTGCTAAATGGACAACAATTTGTGGCACGGGAGAACACATTCAAAATGCTGTTTCTCGATTTATTAATCCGGCATCTGAAATTCCGTCGGGAGTGCCGGCTCCCAAAATTATACTGGCTCAACAATCGTTGCAGTGGGCATTTGGCGATTGTGGCGACAGAACTACAAACGTTGAAAACCCTGCCGATTCTGTAAAAATTGAAATGGGTTCGGAGGCAATCCAATTGTACACCAATGAATTTTTAAATTCAGGAATCGATAAAGTTTACATGGCTACACACATCTATAAAACAGGAAATTATCCGCTTGATTTGTATGGAGAAAGGTGGGCGTTGGCAAGGGCAATTTCTGAAATGGAGAATCTTCTGCCCGGTCCTGAGTTATTCAACATTACAAAACAATTGTTCCCCGATGGCTTTGCGTCCGATAAAGTTCATCCCGGACCTAAAGTCGCAACAATGATGGCCGTATATTGGTATTTGGTGCTTGCCGGGGAAAATGCAAAAATGAATATTGCCCAACAATTTGCCGATGAGGCAGATATAAATCTCAATTTAACTTTGAATGAGAATTTAGTGGCACATTGGACATTTAATGAAAACGAAGGTGAAATTGCCTACGATTCGACCGAAAACCATTTGGACGGACAAATTTATTCTGCTGAACGGATAGAACGGGAAAATGGGTTTGCTTTGAATTTTGATGGAGTTGGAGACTTTGCAAGAGTGATGGATTATAATTATAAAGCGCCTGAGCAAATAAGTACATTAAATAAGGGGACGATTTCATTTTGGTTTAAATTCAACGACATAAAAAATGGAAACACAATTCCCGAAAGTCTTCCCATTTTTTATTATGGGCAAAGTTCGGATAATACACCTCAAAATGGAATTGAAATTTATATTGGCCATAACAATTTAACAACGCAGCAAAGAATCTATTTTACCGTTCATAAAAACGGAGGGGTCGAGTTGTGCTTTAATAATCCCTTCGATTTGGAAGTAGGTAAATGGTATCATTATGCGGTTGTTATTGATAGTCTCGATCATCGGGGATATATTAATGGCGTCGAGTTTAGTAGAAATTACAATGCAGGTTCAACTATAAATCATCACGGTTTTTTTTCAACTGTTCCGGAAGAATTTAACGAGTTACTAACTTTTGGTTACGGTCGGTTTTCAAGTAAAAAATTCTGGAATTTTAATGGGGCAATTGATGAGATTATGATTTTTGATGAAGCGTTAACTTCAAGCGAAATCAATAATTTATTTGGTGTAACTACATCAACAAATAATTTTCAAAACGAAAATGGGCTTTTTAATGTGTATCCAAATCCAACAAAAGGGGTACTAAAAGTTGATATGGATAATCAGTTTGAAAATCAAGATATAATTGTTTTTAATCAAACTGGACAAAAGATTTTATATTTCAAAAATCAAAATGAAATCGATTTATCTGACCAACCTGAGGGAATCTACTTGTTGAGGCTTAGAACAGATAATCAGAAATTTACAAATAAGGTATTATTAAGTAAATAGGATTTCAGCTTTTGTCGTGTAATTTTTAATTCTAATATCCCAGAGATGTAATTCTTTCCCCAACTTTCGGATAAATACGAACCGCATTTTTATAATAGATTTTTTCAAGAACTTCGCGGGGTAAGTTTAATCCTTGAATTGTATTGTTACCAAAAAAGCCTCCTTCTACTATTTCATCGGTTTCCAGAATTCTGAAACAGCGATTGTATGCAACCGCTTTTCTTTTTGTTTCCTCTTCTGAATTCCATGTACTGGCATCGGTTCCAAATAGAATCCGATCGGAATATTCAATCATAAAATCACGAAGATTGTCGGTACTCACCCTGTCGAAATATTGAAAAGTTGCAGCCAGATCGATATTGAAATTTGGGTAGGTTGATAAAAGAAACCGGAGGTAATCGATTTGTGCATCCTGACAAATTAACCACGAAGCATGTGCCGCAACCACTTTTAAATCTGGATATTTTTTTAATATATTATGAAAAGCATTTATTTCTCTCCAATATTCCACGGGGTCGGCACACCATTTTGTGCGCTTACCAAACAGGCCATTTGGATCTGCAATATGAATTGATGTTGCCAAAATTCCCAGCTCTTCCATTTTTGAAAACATGGGTTCGTGGATCGGATCATCAACATATCGAAATCCTTTTTCGCCCTCTTTTAGTTTTCGGTAATACGGACCGTACCAGATTTTATACCCGATAAATCCCTGGTCTTTTAAACCCGATAAATCTTCGGGTTTATATTTTAAACCATGAAACGGATCGTAATCGGAGAAAGTACAAAGCATCCTGTTTTCACTTACAAGACTTATAGAATCAAGATTCCGAATTGGAATATTGCCGCCTCCCAGATTTATCCACATTGCCAAATCGGTTGAATATTCCTTTAACAGCAGGTTGCGTAATTCAAGGTATTTTTCAATACCATCGTAATTATTTGCAACATGTGTATGTACATCAATTCTGGGAATATCAGAATATTCTGATTTGTTCTGAGCGAAATTCTGCGAAGAAATTAATAAGAAAATAAATAGGATTAAAATAGTTCTCATAATGCGTTTATTAAATTTTATAGTTCTATCCGATTTTTTTTAATTTAAACAGTACGTTGAGTATAAAAATTCGGCTGCGGCTTTAAACTTGTCAAGTTACAATTAAGTTGATGCGGGTTATGAACCATGAAATTACAACAATTTCGGCTATTATTTTTATGCTTTGGGTGTAGTTTTTAATTGTTGTATATTTGCATGATGTGAAATGATACTTAAAGTAATCATGTATTATGAAGTTGACTCAAAAAAATATAGTATTTCCGATAAGTTCTAAAGATGAATATTTGCATGTGTTTAAAAATATTTATTATCATTTATATTCAAATAGTAATGTAAGTAGAGCAGAAGTTTTGATCAAAGATATATCAAAAATCTTATTGTATTGTCTGTCAATTGACAATAAAATGATTAAAGGTGTTTCACCCGGAAGCATTCTAGAATCATTAAAAAAAAATCACCCAAATATTAATGAATTCTTTACCCCATTTGAATTAGAAGATGAATATATCATTTTTGTTGTAGATAATCTCAGTGAAATTAATATTGGAAATGCTCCTGCACATATTATCGGAGATGCTTTTCAAACCTTAGTAGGTCCTAACTTGCGAGGTGATAAAGGGCAATTTTTTACTCCCAAATCAGTTGTTAGCTCAATGGTTAAAATATTAAATCCTGAACCAAATAGTGTTATTTGCGACCCAGCTTGTGGCACAGGTGGTTTCTTAATTGAAAGTCTGTCACATATTTTGACAAAAGAACAACAATTCGAAGGACATTTAATTGGAATTGAAAAAGATGATTTTCTTGCTAATACGGCAAATGCAATATTAGAAATCTATACGCAAAAGAATTTTCAAGTTAAGAATGAAAACTCATTGGATATTACAAACCCAAATCTAAGTGCGCTAATCGGAACCATTGATACTATTATCACTAATCCACCTTTTGGAGCGAAAATAGGAATCAAGGACAAGGAAATACTTAAACACTTTGAATTTGGTTACAGTTGGACTTATATAAAGGAGAAAGATACTTATATCAAAACTAACCAAATTTTAAAAGAACAATCACCGCAAATATTATTTCTAGAATTGTGTGTCAAACTATTAAAAGACGGTGGTAAGGCGGGAATTGTTTTACCTGAAGGAATATTTGGCAATAAGAGTTTAGGATATATTTGGGATTATTTAAGGCAAAATGTGCAAGTGTTAGGTATGATTGATTGCCCTAGAACTTTATTTCAGCCAAGTACTGATGTAAAAACGAACATCCTTTTTTTTGAAAAGAAAAAGGAAGCAATTAATAAATTTAAAGTTTCTGTCGCAATAAATTGTGGTCATGATAAGCGTGGAAGGTATTCTGATAGTAATGGTGCAAAAGTATTAGATGATTTTATTGAAATAGGTAAATCTTTTCCTAACGTAAATGGAGTTTGGAAAGAAGCAGTAATTAAGGATAAATACTATGTTGTTCCAAGATACTGTATTTCTGCTACTAACTGGAGTAACAAAAAAAACTATGATTTCCCTGTTGCCTCTTTTATTTCAATAAAAGACTTAGTAAGCAAAAAACAATTATCACTTCGAAAAGGAAATGAAGTTGGGTCTGAAGCTTACGGCACTGGAGAAATTCCTTTTATTAGAACATCGGATATTATAAACCTTGAAATAAACTATGATCCTACTAAATCCATTAGCGAAGAATTCTATTTGAAATATGCAAATCTGCAAGGCATTAAAGAGTTTGATATATTAATGGTAGCCGATGGAAGATATAGAATTGGGAAAACGTCTATGATTTTAAGCGGTATGACTAAATGCGTTGTTCAAAGTCATCTAAAAATCCTTCGAATACAAAAAGAAGATGTTTTTTCTCCTTTTGAACTCCTGTACATACTTAATCAAAAACAAGTAATTGAACAGATTAGAAGTTTGATTTTCATCCAATCAACACTTGGGAGTATAGGAAATAGATTAAATGAATTATTATTACCGATACCAGAGAAAAGTGATAGTTGGAAAAAGCAAGTACAAGAATTTAAATCAACTCTTATGGAAAGGAATATTTTATTGCAGAGACTTCATAATCTAACATATGAGGAAACATTTTAAATATCTTTATGAATACTAATTGTATCGTAAAGAGTATTCAAATTTTACATAATTAATTATTCAGTCTATTTAAAATTGAGGAAATCCATTCGTAGAATTCCTCAAGTGTTTTATTCCCTTGAGTAATATTGCATTCTCGATGTCCAAATCCAACATTCTCAGAATCGTGTAATCTAGGATTTAAATGACAGGTTTCAATATTTGCTTTTCCTCTTTGAGCTGTGTGAAACAATTCGAAAGGAATTTCTTCAAGGCAAATACTACATAACGTGTTGCTGCCCATTTTCCCACAATGAGATTCAAGATAGTCTTTAATATCTGCTGGACATTCTGGAGCACCCTCCATTTGATAAACAAGCCAGGATAATTTGATTGAAACTTGAATACATGAATCATAATCGGCAGCCTTATCTTTGAGCTTAGCTTTTACACCATCTTTAAGCTCATCCATATTGATACCATATTTCGCTAGGCTTTCGTCAGATTCTAACATAACCCATCGTAGGATTCTATTTGGACCAGCATCAGAACTCTTCCAAGCAGTGGATATTTCGGTGAAGCTGACCCCCCGGATTCGGAGTTAAAACTGGTTGTTTGTAGTTATCAATTAGGCTGACATTACGGCTGATACTGACCCCTTTTT
>Ga0233437_1007090_pt1 | contig 11032 bp, 9 predicted proteins | sample SI_122_August201_FD_182714 | JGI IMG/M metagenome (GOLD analysis project Ga0233437, IMG submission 182714) | Seawater microbial communities from Saanich Inlet, British Columbia, Canada - SI_122_August2016_200_MG | ecosystem: Environmental > Aquatic > Marine > Inlet | place: Canada: British... | reverse complement strand
CAACGCCGTGGCCATGCAGGCGCCGCCGCCCAATGCCACCCCATGGAGCGATGCAATGGTGATCTGGTCCATTTCCCAGAGGCTGGTTATCATGCGCCCCCCAAGGGAAAGGCCGCGCAGCTTTTCGAACTGGGACATGGTTTGCCAGCCCTGGCCCACCGCATCGATTAAATCCACCCCCGCTGAGAAATGTTTGCCGGCTCCCTGGAAGATCACAACCCGGGTCTCGGTGTCGCGGTGAAAGTCGGAGCAGAGACTAATGATTTCTTCCATGAACTGCTGGCTCAGGGCGTTCAGCTTTTCGGGCCGGTTCAACGTAACCACTGCCACCGGGCCGTCTTTTTCCACCAATAAATTTTTGTAGGACATGGTTTCAGCTTTCCTGGCCGCCAGGGGCCAGCATTTTCCAATAAAGATCATAATCTTCCTGCACCGCGTCGGCCAGTTGCCACTTGCAGCCAAAGTAGTACCAACTGTGGATCATGCGGTAGCAGACCATGTAGTAGAAGTCCTGGAAACGGCGCACATCCACCTTGGGGTCCACCTGACCGGTTTCGCGAGCCAATGCCAGAATTTTTATGAAGGTGTCCTTCGGTACTTTGAAGGCGTTCTGCTGCATCCAGGTGCGCGTGGGCACGGTGATGAAGGCGGTGATGGCCAGTGCAGGGCGCTGGTCGTAGAAATCCATGGTGACCCAGAACAATTTTCGCACGATCTCCTCAAATGACTTCATGCCGGCAAAGTGTAGGTCCAGTATTTCGCCGAGCTTTTTCAGATTCCGATCCAGGATAGCGAAAAGCAGTTCTTCTTTGGAGGGGAAGTACCGGTAGATGGTACTGATGCTTACTCCCGAAACTTTGGAGATGGCCCGCATATTCACCTGGTGGAAGTCCTTCTGGCTAAAAAGTTCCAACACCACCGGATACAACCGTGTTTTGAGTTTTTGGGATATTTGCTGTCCGTTGCGCATAAAAGCCTGCTCATTTGTTATAGGAATAGGGCCAGGCCAGCCAGTATTTTTTAAGGCGAAGCCATATGCCGAATAGTCCGCTGGGTTCAAAGATCAAAAAAACGATGATCACCAGGCCGTATATGCTCGATTGCAGGTCCGCCATGCGGCTCACCAGGAAGGGGAAGTCGTTGCCGAGCCAGTCCCTCAGAAAACGGATGGCCTCCGGCAGGGCGGTGATGAACAACGCCCCGAAAACAGTCCCGGCAATGGTGCCGATGCCGCCCACCAACCCCATGGCCAGGTATTCGATGGTCATGAGGAAGGTGAAGTGCTCGGGCCCTATGAAAGAGAGCGTCACTGCATATAAGGCCCCCGCAATGCCCGCATAAAAGGAGCAGGTCATAAAGGCCAGGATCTTGTATTTGGTGATGTTGATGCCGATGACCTCGGCGGCGATGTCATTGTCTCGAATGGCAATAAAGGCCCGTCCCGCTTCGCTGCGAAAAAGGTTTTTTGCAAAGATCATGGAGAGCGCGGCCAGTGCCATGATGAGATAGTACAGCTTGATGTCCGAATCTATGGCCAGTCCGAAAATCTCAGGTTCCGGCACGGTGAGGCCGCTGGTGCCGTTGGTGAGACTGTCCCAGTGGGTGATGACATATTCGACGATGAAGTAAAAGGCAAAAGTGGCGATGGCAAGATACAGACCCCTGAGCCTCAGACAGGGCAGGGCCAAAAGCAGTCCGCAAAAAGCACTGAAGCATCCGGAAAGGGGGAGTGCCAGCCAGAAGGGCATGTTGAGCTTCAGGGTGAGCAGGGTCAGGCAGTAAGCTCCCAGGGCCAGAAAGGCCGAGTGGCCCAGGGATATCTGCCCGGTGTATCCCGACAAAATGTTCAAGCCCAGGACCCCGATCACCGCTATTCCCACCAGGTTACTCATGTAAATGGTGTACTTGTCGGCAAAGAGCGGCATCACCACCAGAAAAACGAGGAACGCCCAAAGCCAGGACTTCGCCCAAAGGGTCTGGAATATCTTGATGTCTTCACTGTAACTGGTTTTAAACTGGCCGCTTGGCATGTTTCAAACTCCGCCCTGGTTATACCCGTATGATCTCTTCCTTGCCAAAAAGTCCGTAAGGCTTGAACATCAGCACCAGCAGAAGAACCAGAAAAGCTGAAAGCTCCTTCACACCCGAACCGAACCATTCGGACAGATACCCGCCTGCCAGGCTCTCGCAAAGACCGATGACAGGACCGCCAAAAATGGCCCCGCCGATACTTTCGATGCCCCCCAGCACCACCGCCGGAAAGACCTTCATGCCGATGAATCCCATGTTGGGCTCCAACCCCCCCATGAAGGCCAGGAACACGCCGCCCACCGCAGCCACTACCGACGCCAGGGCCCAGGCCAGGGAGAAGACCTTGTGCACATTGATGCCCATGAGAAAGGACCAGCGCTGATCAAAGGCCGTGGCGCGGGTGGCCAGACCCATCTTGGAGTATTTGAAGAAAGCCCAGAGCATCCCCAATAGAAAAAGGGTCGCAGCCACCGTGTACACTTCCGCCGGAGAAACCGCCATGATGCCCATGTCCCATGTGGTATCCCCCCAAGGCGCCGGCAGGGCCAGATTGTCGTGTCCCCAGATAAACCCCACCGCGCTTCTTAAGAGCGTACCCAGACCCACCGTGATCATGATCACCGAGAAAGTGGGCTCGCCCACCATGGGGCGCAGCACCAGGAATTCGGTGACAATACCCAAAACGGCAGAAAATACCAGGGTGATGACAAAGGCGGCCAGAAAAGGAATCTGGTGGGTCACCACCAGATAATAGCAAAAGTAGGCCCCCAGCATCATGATCTCACCCTGGGCGAAATTCACAACTTTGGTGGCCTTGTAGATCACCACAAAACCGAGCGCGATGAGCCCGTATATGCTGCCGGCGATGATCCCGCTCAAGACCAGTTGGCTCAGAATGGTCAGTTCAATGCTATCCATGGTTGTACCTTTGGCCCGAACAGGCGTTTTTCAAGGCCCCGGGCCGCATGGGTTTACTGCTGGATATAGGTCCAGTCGGTGAGGACTTTGAAACGCATGTTTTTCACGTCGCCCTGGGTCATGCGGGCATACCCCGGGGTATCGTGGGATTTGGCCGAGTAGGACACCGGGCCCATCAACCCTTCAGGGTCAAAGTCCTTGATGCTCTCCATGGCTTTCACCAGGCCGTCCCGGGTGAGATTCTTCCCCGCCTTTTTAAGGCCCTCAGCAAAAATCATGGCATTTATCCAACCGTACACATAGTAGGGATGAATCTTCTGACCGGCCGGCATCCATTTGTCGCCAAAGTATTTTTTGGAAGCCGCTATCAGTCTTTTCATGCCGGGAACATCCTCACCCGGCATGGCGAAAATGTTCACCACCAGCATGTTTGCCCCCAAGGGTCCGGATAGCTTCAGAATGGGAACAAAGCCCAGGGTGTTGCTTGCAATGAAGGTGGATTTGAATTTCAGTTTGGCCGCGGTCTGCAAAAACACGGCGCCCGACTTGATGGCTGAAGCCACGATGACCACATCGGGCTTGGCCTTCATCATGTTGATGACCTGGCTTTTGAACTCAACGGCGTTGTACTTATACGTCTGCACCTTAAAATCGGGCAGATTGTACTTTTTCTTTGCAATTTCCAGACCCTTTATGTGGTCTTTGCCCCAGTCATCGTCCTGGCAGAAGATACCGATTTTCGGGTTCTTGATCTTCAGGGTGTTCAACACGTACTCAACGATGAAAAGGGACTGGTCCACATAGTTGGTGCCTGCAGCGAATACATATTTTTTCAGCGGATCATATATGGAGGTGGCCAGAGAGCAGGCCGGGGCGATGGGTATCTTCTCCTTCTGGGCCAGGGGAATCATGGCGCTGGTGGGCGCAGTGCCCCAGGGAGAGACAAATGCGAATACGCCGTCCTTGGCCATGAGTTTCTTGGCGGCGGCAACCGCCCGGGCCGGGGAATAGGCGCAGTCTTCTACGATGACCTTCACTTTACGTCCATGGATGCCGCCCCCTTCATTGACTTCCTTAAAATAGGAGACAATGGCATCGGCCATGCCCACTCCCCCGATGGCGGTGGGGCCGGTGAGGTCGCTCACCACGCCAATTCTCACCTCGGTTTCGGTGACACCTTCCTCGGCAAAAGCGGCTCCTGCCGGTATGATTAGGCACAGGGTCAACACGAAGCTTAGAAACAATTTTCTCTTTCTCATTTTTCCCTCCTTTTTGGTTGGTTGACGATATTTTTTCCCATATGGTCAAAGCGGCGGTTGCCGCGCTTTGACAGGGTTCCTACCGCAAATACATTTTGTTGATCAAATCCTTAAACCGTTCTGCCACCGCTGACCGGCGCACCTTCATGGTGGCGGTGAGTTCGTCGTCGTCGTGGTCCAGTTCTTTGTCCAGCAGGGTGAATTTCTTGATGGTCTCCACCTGGGCGAATTCCCGGTTGCACTGATCCACTTCTTTTTTCACCAATTCCCGAACCTCTTCCCGCTGGGAGAGGCTCTTAAACGTCGTAAAAGGGATGCTCCGGTCGGTGGCCCATTTGCCAACGGTGTCCATTTCCACCTGGATCAGGGCCGTCAGGTAGGGACGGGCGTCACCAATCACGACCGCCTCGTTGATATAGGGGCTCACCTTGAGCCGATTCTCGATCTCCGAGGGGGCGATGTTTTTGCCGCCGCTGGTGATGAGGATGTCTTTCTTGCGGTCGGTGATATAGAGCCTCCCGCCCTCGCCAAATTCTCCCACATCGCCTGTGTGGAGCCAGCCGTCCACCACGGTACGGCTGGTGGCGGCTTCATCCTTATAATAACCGGCGAACAGTGTCTCGCTTTTCAGCAGAATCTCCCCGTCATCGGCCAGTTTGCAGTCTACCCCCGGCAGCGGCATGCCAACCGAGCCCATATGGATGTCATCTCCGGGCTGGTAGTGGCTCACGCCTGTGACCTCGGTCTGGCCGTAAACCTGGGCAATTTGGAGGCCCAGCACACGGAAAAATTTCAGCACCTCCGGCGAAATGGGCGCCGCCCCGCTGAGCGCCAGGCTCACCCGCGAAAGTCCCAACTTGTCCAGAATCGACCGATACAACAGCCAGCGCCCCAAAGCCCCAAGCAGCGGATCCAGGGGCCCGGACTTCCCGTTGATCTCCCGCTCCAACATCTTTTCGCCCACAGACATCCACAGATTGAACATGTGCCGTTTAAGGCGCGAAGCGTCCTGGATATTAATCAGAATGCCGGCATGCATTTTTTCCCAGATGCGGGGCACACCCACAAAAATGGTGGGCGATATCTCGTAGAGGCTCTCACTTACCGTGGCCACACTTTCGGTGAAGTTGGCCGTATACCCAAAATTCAAACCCTGTACCAGGGTCATGAGCCGCTCGGCCACATGGCACAGGGGTAGATAGGAAACGATCTGGTCGTCCCGGGCCATGGGAAGGATCTGTTCAAACTGATGGCAGATGCTGATGAGATTCTTATGGGTGAGCATGGCCCCTTTGGGCGGGCCGGTGGTGCCTGAGGTGTACACCATCAGGGCCACGTCCTCGGGCCGGGTGGCCATGACCAACTCCTCGTAACGGATTGGTTTCTCACGGCCCAACTGTGCGCCGCGCTTTTCAACCTCCCGGTAGGAGATAATCATGGGGTCTCGGTAATTGCGAAGACCTTTCATATCAATGACAACGATCTTCTTAAGCCCGGGTAACTGTTCACGAACCTCCAGGATCTTGTCGGTCTGCTCCTGGTCCTTGGCCACCGCGACTACCGAATCTGAATGCCCCATAACATAGGCCACCTGCCTGGCCGGGTTGGTGGCATATACCCCCACCCCCACCGCTCCCAGCGCCTGGGCCGCCAGATCGGCATAGATCCATTCCCGGCAGTTATCTCCGATGATGGCCAGGTGGTCGCCGCGGTTTAACCCCAGGTCTTCAAGGCCCAGGCAGAAATACATCACCCGCTCCTGGTACTCCCGCCAGGAAACCTCCTGCCAGAGCCCCAGATCCTTCTCGCGCAGGCCAATGCGCTCACCTAGATCCTGCGCATTCAGGGCCAGGAGGCCGGGAAGCGTTTTGGGGTATCGGTTTTTGGTTTTTGCGATGTCCATGTCGCTTTATCAACGGCTCTGCTGCAGCCAGTTTAGAATGCCATCGAGCAATTAAGTTCCGGCTTCACCTAAATACGCTTTAATCACCTCCGGATCGGCAGCTATCTTATCAGGAGGACCTTGAGCGATTTTCTCCCCGAAGTTCATAACCGCTACCTCATCAGAAATATCCATCACCACACCCATGTCATGTTCAACCATTAAAACGGTTACACCCAAATCTTCATTAATATCTAAAATGAAACGGACCATGTCCTCCGTCTCTTCCGAGTTCATGCCCGAAACCGGTTCATCCAGAAGCAATAATTCGGGTTCTGCAGCCAAGGCCCGGCCTAACTCAACCCGTCGCTGCACGCCAAAAGGCAAAGAACCGACGATGCTTTTTCTGACTGCCTCTATTTCCAGAAAATCGATTATTTTTTCCACCGCCAGCCGGTTTTCCACTTCCTCCCCTTTCGCTTTGCCCAGAAAAAATCCTCCCCGCACGACGCCTGCGCCGAGAAATTGATTCCGCCCCAGAAGCAGATTCTCCAGAACCGTCATATTCTTGAACAAAGCCAGATTCTGAAAGGTGCGGGCAATGCCACGGTGCGCGACTTTATGGGGCTTTAGCGCGGTTACATCTTTGCCATCAAAAATCACCCTCCCCCGGGTGGGTTTGTAGATGCCGTTGATGCAGTTAAAGACCGTGCTCTTGCCGGCGCCATTGGGGCCAATCAAAGCCGAAATCCTACCCCGGGGCACACGAAGGTCGAGACCGGAAACCGCCACAACACCGCCGAAACGCATGGTTACCGCCTCAAGGGCTAAGGAGATTTCCGAGCTCATGACAACCACCGTTTACGCCGTTTGTAATGTTTGACTTCCCGGTAGCGCTTCTTGGAGCCTATTTCTGACAGCCCCAGATAGAATTCCTGTACGTCGTCATTGGCCATCAGTTTGGTGCTTGGGCCATCCAGGACAATTTTCCCGTTTTCCATGATGTAGCCATAGGATGCCAGCGACAGAGCCAGTCGGGCGTTCTGTTCCACCAGCAGGATGGAGGCCTCTTGTTCAGTGTTGATACGGTTGATGATGGAAAAGATTTCTTCGCTTATAAGGGGTGCCAGGCCCAGGGAAGGTTCGTCAAGCATGAGCAGTTCGCAACGGGTCATCATGGCCCGGCCGATGGCCAACATTTGCTGTTCGCCGCCGCTGAGATATCCAGCGTCCGTGTCGAGTCTCTCTTTGAGCTGGGGAAAATAAGTCAGTACCCTGTCCAGGTCTTTCTTCACCCCGGACGGATCCCCCCGTCGGTGGGCCCCCACTCGCAGGTTTTCAAGCAGCGTCAGGTCGTCGAAGATACCCCGGCCTTCAGGCACATGAACCAGGCCCAGTTGCACGATCTGATTAGGGGGGGTACGGTCTATTCGCCGGCCTCTAAAGTTGATGGTGCCCTCTGTCAGCTGGCCGTCTTCCAGGTCAAGGATATTGGATATGGCCTTGAGCACGGTACTTTTGCCCGCGCCATTGGAACCCAAAAGGGCTACGATTTGTTTGTCCGGCACCTCAAAAGATATGCCTTTGAGTACCCGGATCACATCGCTGTAGACGATCTCTATGTTATTGACTTCAAGCATTGATACACGCTTCGGCCCAAAGGTGAAACCAGGTGCTCGTGAGGAGAAAATGGAGATTTTTCCTTCGTTTTTTCTAGCTTTTCCGGATACCGAAGTCAATGGAAAAATGAAACATTGTTAAATTTTATTCCACATAATCGAAACAATGTATCTATTTACTTGGAGCCTGTTTGATAATTATCTCGTCATCATCCCTTCCGGGCAATTTCATCAAGAATCTGGCGATAAAGCCTGTAACTGGCGAACGGAATGTTACTGCGGGGTCTGTCATCGAGGCAGGGAAGGTAATGACCGCTTTCAAGCAGACCCGGCACTGTTTCTTCCACAGCCTTTCGCACGTCCGCCTCATCCCGGGCCAGTGCAGTTGCGTCAATTCCACCGATCAGAGCGACTTCGGTTCCAAATTGACGGCGAAGTCTGGTGTATTTCATGCGGGTACTCTGAATGTTACTGATCCAGAGGCCATTGATGCCGGCATCAATGAGAGAAGGGAGGAGATACGTCAAGTCTCCCCCCGTGGTACAGAGGATACGAAGTGGAACCTGATATTTTTCCAGGAGATCCCTGATTTTCCGGTAGCCCGGTATGGCAAATCGCTTGAACATCGCAGGAGACATCAAGGGCCCACTGTTGGATGCAATGGGTTCGTAAAACGACGCATAGTCAACGGTTACCTTTGAAAGGACCCTCTCAAGGCAGATACAATAAAAATCGGTGGTTCTTTCAACAAGGCTCTCCACCTTCCGGGGGTTTTCGAGTAGCGCAAGGCAGGCTGAGAGCAGGGAATCCCAATCCCCCACGCCTAACATCTGCAGGAGGCCGCCGCCCGACGCCTCCACATAAAGAACTCGGCCTTCCTGATGAAGCCGTTCGCTCTGTTGGGCAAAGCCCTTTGCATAACGGGATGGTTGATCCGGGTCGTAATGTCGTTTGAAAGAGGACGGGTCGTGGAGGAGATCCGATGCTTTTTGGAAAAAGGGGTAACTGCGGAGCATCAATCCCGCAGAATGGTGTGTTTCCAGGTTGAAAAACGTTGAAAAGGACTCCCGTTTCGGAAGCCCCTCCCGGTACCATTGGTTGAGGGTTTCTTCGTCGGGCTCAAGGTCGAAAAACGGAAACCTGTCGGCGCCATCGCCCAAAAGGGTTGCCAGGAACCGCTGTCTTTGGCTGATTCTGTCCACGGCCATCTTCTGTCACCTCCTAAAGAGTTGAGGCGGTGCAACTTATGTGGTATCGGGAGGGGCTGCAATTCCAGGATTATTCAGGATAATTTGCCCTGGTCGCCCGCTTGTGGTAAATAACCGCTACAAGCTTACCTTTGGGCCACATCTTTTTCAAGGGTGGAGTTTGTTGCGGTTGAGTTTCGTCAAATCTTAACGGAATGGAGAACAATTCTTTGAAATACGGAAAAGTTATTGAACATGGTGATAAAAGCGGGAATGGCATGGTGGTTCGCTTCAGGCTGCCTTCCGGGCTCGAAATTTTCGGCCTTCCCACAGAAAATTTCTACTCAGGCGACTGGGACCTGGGACCGACCTGGAACTACGTGGTTATGGCAGACACCCCGTTTCTTGTGGACACGGGGCGATACGGACAGAGCAAGCAACTGCTGAAAAAAATGGAGGCCGTCGGCGTAAAGTCATCGGATCTGGAATTTGTACTAATCAGTCACGGCCATGAAGACCACGATGGGGGTCTGGCCGAATTGGTGGATATGACTTACCTGAAGGTCAGGGCTCATGCCGTTTACGACCTGTTAATTCGTCAGTATCCGGATCTGGCCCCGGCCGACCACAAGCGGCATTTTCCGGCAAAGTGCTGGCATTGCTTTATGCCGGAATCGTTTTACACCGAGAACTGCCTCGAATACCATCGCATGCTGCAGCACATTGAAGTGGAGGCTGTGGGCAATGGGTTCAACAGCCTGTGTCCCGACATTGACACCTGCCATCTGCCCGGTCATGGTCCGGATTGTCTTGCGGTCATACTGGGAGAAGAGGCGATCATTGTGGGGGATATCCTGCTGCCACAGATTACGCCCTGGCCAACCCGATTGGAGATGTATGGCGAGATCGCCGATGTCGTCGGCCATATGTTTCCGGAACCAAAAGAGATTTTGGGCCTTCACCGCTATCTCCGGTCTTTAAAACAGCTCAGGCGACTGGGTACGACACATCCGGATATGCTGGTACTTCCGGCGCACCGGTTTTACTATGGTGACCGGTGGAATATGGTCGATTTAACAAAGCGGGTTGATGAACTTATTGAGCACCATGTGTGGAGATGTGCCGAGATCCTTGATATTGTCTCCAGGGGGCATGACACGGTCGAAGAGATTGTCCACCGGCATTTTAAACCATCCCTTTTAAAAGGTCTGGGAAAACACATGGCCGTTAACGAAATCCTCAGCCATTGTGAACTGCTGGTGGATTGGGGAGATCTGATGGAGACCGGGCGCCATCAGTTTGAAGCCTCCAGCGCTCGCCGATTTGAAACCCTGATCCCTACTCTTGAATGATGCCTTTCCAATCCCTGAAAAAGGCGTGTGACTGTTTGGAACACCGATGGCCTGAAACACACGGCTTACTCGGTTAATCCGTCACGGTAAGAGAGGTGTTCCCCGAAATTCCTTCCATAGATGCGCTGATGGTTGTGACGCCGACATTGTGTGCTTTAACGCTGTCTTTCTTTTCAAAGCTTGCAACATTCTCGTTACTGCTTTCCCACACGACGTCCTTACTGATCTTCTGTGTGGTCCCGTCTGAGAAATGTCCTGTTGCAGTATATTTCCCTTTTTTGTTCACTTCCAATGTTGCATCAGCGGGTGTTACCGCTATGCTTGTTAATGACGCTTCCTCGACCGTCACCGGGGTTGTACCTGTTACGGTATCAAATGCTGCATCTATATGGGCGTTGCCAACACGTAATCCTGTTAAGAGCCCATCTTGTGTTATGGAGACAACATGCGTGTTGGCAGGCCTGGCTATCCATGTTGCTTCCGATGTCAAATCTTCTGTGGAACCGTCTGAGTAGTGTCCCGTGGCGGTGTATTGAAGGTGTGTTCCAACATGAATCGTTTCATTTAAAGGAGCAATATCAATGCTTTGCAATGTACGACTAATAATGGTCAGCTGTGTATTGCCGACCACACTGCCTGAAGTGGCGGAGATAGTCACAGTACCGGGTAAGTTTGCAACACCGTAACCTTCATATCCGGAAACATTATAAAGATAGATCTTTGTGTTATCTGATGACTGCCAAAGGACCGATGTCGTAATATCCTCCTCAAAGCCATCACTGTA
>Ga0233437_1007088_pt1 | contig 11034 bp, 6 predicted proteins | sample SI_122_August201_FD_182714 | JGI IMG/M metagenome (GOLD analysis project Ga0233437, IMG submission 182714) | Seawater microbial communities from Saanich Inlet, British Columbia, Canada - SI_122_August2016_200_MG | ecosystem: Environmental > Aquatic > Marine > Inlet | place: Canada: British... | reverse complement strand
GTTAAGGCATCCAGCACACGGGTCGCTTCAACCACATCTTCAGTCACTGACTTTCGTCGTTCACCGGTATTTAAATCATTGATAAAAACAGTGGTACCAAAATTGATAAAATCCAGCTTATCCCCGCCCATGAAGTAATCACCAGACCGATCCCGACCGGGAATAGTTATTTCAGACGGGATTGTCGTCAGAGCCTTTTCAACCAAATCGGACGGGATATAAACCAGATTCTTGCTTTTATCGATCCGGGCCCCATGGTCTCCAAAAAATTTCTGTGCCTTTTGACTGGGAACAGAAATACCGACCTTCTCCAAAACTTCCATAGTCGCTTCATGAATCTTTTGACACTCTTCGACATTAAGCCCTTGCAAACCAAACCCTCTGGAAAATCCCAATGATTTTCCCCACTTATCTGCAATATTTTTTGTTTGCTCTAAAAGCATTTTTTAACTCCAATTGATCATTCAAATTAAGTTCAAGCTAACAAATATAATAAACTTTAATGTTATTGATTCAATCCAGAATTAATAAGGATAGCAAAATAGGGGACATGTACTTTTTGGGTTACGTGTACCCTGATTTTGTGGACAATAAGAATATTCATTGCTATATCATCAACCCATACGGATTTTTGACGCCCTTAAAGAATTCAGTTCAATATTAAGTAATTTGGAAATATTATGTTTGGCTTCCATACCTTTAGGAAACCCTGGTAATGATTGCAAAATACCAAGCTTCTGGTCTTCACGCACTTCCCGCATCACAACTGCATCATGAATATCCTGAATAGAAACACCCAATTTATCAGCTACATACTGCTTGGCCACATCAATTTTCATGCCCTGGGATAATTGCATACGAGCTACCAGATCTCCAGTAGTTCGCAACCCGCCCATTCCCGAGGTCATGGCATGTACAATGGCTACTCCGGCCGGATCGCCGGTTCCAACCTACAAACCATCCAGACGCGCTATTTCCACCATGGCTTTAGAAGCCTGGGATACTATTTCAGGTGGTTGTACCTCGCAAAGCGGTAAAGCACCGACTCCCATTCCCATATTACCATGAACCGGAATTTTGGCAGCCGTTGTACAAGCTTTGCAAAATGTCACCGACCGGGCCAGATTCCAGGGAAATGACTGGGTGGTGTTCGTATTAACCACCGCACCAAATATGTGAGCACCCGCAGCCTCAACCAATTTCACCTGATCATGGGGATACAATCCGGCGAGCCTTTGACCATTGTGTGTCAATTCGCTGTGCATCCCTAATACAAATTCACCGGCCATTCCAATTTCAATATTGATATCGGGATACTTTGCTATCAACTTTTCAGTGGCTATTAATGCTGCTTTAAAATCCGGATCACCAGCAGCACCGACAGTGTCAATATTTAAGCCATCTGCCCCTGCTTCATAAAATTCAGAACAGACATAAACCATATCATTAACAGCTATTTCGATAGCTTCTTCATAGGCCATTTGAGCTTCTTTTATTTTTCCTAGTGGCAGTAGTTCAGCCGGGTTTTCACAAGGGCCATCAGGCTTGGAATATAACCCCAAATTTGGCATCGCCCCATATAATAAGGGCGCTATCGTCAGTGATTGAAGTTGTTCAAACAGACCTAACTCTTCATGCACAATTGATTTTACCTGCTTATAACTGTAATCAATATGAGAAAATTCAATGGTATCCGCGCCAAAACATCGTTCATAGGTTTGAAGCGCTGTTTGCCGATTAGCAACAATTCCCAGTCTTCTGATTTCAAAACTGGGACCATCATACGAAAGAACGACTTCCCGACCACGTTTCACACCGCACATTTTATCACCGGATTTGCAAATTTCAGACAGATAAACCAGTTCATCCTCTGACAAAGGTTCCATTTGACCTTGTTCAGCTGCTTCCAGGGTGCCATCTTCCAGATCCTGTCTTAAATCTGATTCACTGAGTTCAACGGGCCATCCATCACCCATACGTGTTTTAATCATTTTTATTTGATCCTCCTGTAAATACCTAAATACCTGGTTTAGCTCAAAAAATCGTCTATTTCGCCAAATCTAATAGACCTGTTTACCGAATACCTGAATTAAATTGATTTTTCCGATCTTTTATCTTGTATGCTACTAAAAAAATCTTGACATTAATCCATAAATTGAGTCCAATTTTTACATTCAATGAATACATCCATAAAAATAAATCGTCAAGTATGACAAAAATATTCTTTTACCATCTAGTGCATCAACTTGATTAAATGTTTAAATTTACCTGGATATTGATATAGATAAAATGTGGAATGATTTGCGACACTGGCAGCAAGAATTACTTGTTACGTGTACCCCTATTTTATCGTGCTTTGTGCAGATAAATGATAAATGACAATTAATTTGATACACTGCGCTAAAAGAATTAATACTGGGAGAGCCACCATGATCGAATCAGTCTTATGGAATGCATCAATGTCCATATTGAATTCCGACGAACTCAGCAAACTTCATGAAGCCAGTTTATCAATCCTATCCCAAACTGGTATCGTTATGCCGCTCAAAAAGGAAAGATATCAGGTTTTACAGGATTTCGGATGTAAAATTGATGGTGAAAAACAACGGATTCGCTTTCCCAGAGACGTTATTGAAAAGGCTTTAAAATTGGCTCCCGCTTCATATACCCTGGGTGCCAGAAACAAAGAAAATAGTCTAAAGCTGGATGGCAACCATGGTTATTTGACTCTGGATGGCACCGGTGTCAGTATATTAGATATCAACACCGGCCAGCTGAGACCCTCAAATTGGCAGGATTTATGTGATGCTATTCGTGTCGCCGACAATCTTTCACAAATTTCTTTCCTTTGGCCATGCCTGAGCGCCCAGGACAAACCCCCCAGAACACAACCGCTTTGGGAACTTTATGGCATGTTGAAGAACTCCGGCAAACATATTCAAGCCATGACTGCGGTAAATACCCTAAGTGCCAGGGGATCGGTTGAAATTGCAACTGCGGTGGCCGGTAGCAAGAAGGCACTAAAAGCGAATCCCATACTCTCTAATTTCCAATGCAGCATCAGCCCTTTGAGTTATGATGAACATGCCCTGGAAGCAGCACTCATTTTTGCAGAAGCTGGTATTCCAGTGGGTTTTCTGAACATGCAGATCGGTTGCGCGACAGCTCCAGCGACCATGGCAGGGAATATCGCCATGGGGAATGCAGAAATCCTGGCAGGAATCTCATTTCTACAAATTTTTTATCCTGAAGCGCCAACTTTTTATGGTTCCTGTGCCACTATGATGGAACTGAAAACTGGGGCAGTTACCGCTGGTGGCCCTGATGATTTTTTATTGCAAGCTGCCTCCAGTCAGTTAGCACACTACTACAAGCTCCCTGCTAATATTGGTACATTTGCCACTGGCGCCAGAAGAAGTGGATGGCATGCCGGTGTCGAAAATTCAGTTTCAGGAACAGTCAGTCAATTCTGCCAGGCAGATATGATGTGTGGCGCGGGTCTATCCAATGGTGCGACTGTCTTCTCATTTGAGCAGTTATTAATGGATTGTGAAATCTATGATTTAATTAAATCCGTCAGCCAGGGAATCCATATCACAGAAGAAACTCTGGCTTTAGATGTCATTGACCGGATAGGACCGCAAAATCATTTTATGACAGATCCCCATACCATCAAACACCTGAGAGGTATTTGGCAACCTTCTATCATTGACCGCTCAGGCACTGAAAAATGGCAAAAGGCAGGGGCTCCCAGTCATGCAGAAATCGCCCGGGAAAAAGCCAAAACGATTTTAAATACGCATCAACCCATCCCCTTAAATAACGAGCAGGAGATCCTGGAAATTATCTCAGAATTTGAAAAAAGCTAAACAGGTTTGCAATGCCAAAGCAGTGGGAAAATTATCCTAATTGTCCTTTCACTCGTTGGGTATGCTAAAACTAACCGTGGTACCACCTACAGGATTATTTACAGCCCATATTCGTCCTTTATGAGCTTTTATAATCTCTTTACAAATTGCCAGTCCTAAACCAGTTCCACCGGCATTGTTTTTTGTCTTACTGCTTTGAATGAATTTATCAAACACCGCATTTAACTCTTGACTGGGAATACCAACCCCTTGATCTATGATAGAAACAATTTGTTTGTTATTCTTTTCATCAATACGGATCTGAATTTGAGTCTTACTATCAGAATAATTTATAGCGTTCGAGAGAAGATTACTGAAAACTTGAAGTATTTTTTCTTTATCTAGCTTTATTGGCTTTGTATTAATTTTCTCAACACAATCAATAGATATTTGTTTTGATAAAATTAAAGGTTTAAGTTCTTTAAGGATAATATGAATAATATCGTGAATATTACATTTGGACATTGAGTAGGTTGTCTTTCCTGCTTCCAGTTTAGAAAGATCTAATAAGGAATTTAACAAACCTAATAACCTATTTCCACTGGAATATATATCCTCAAAATATGTTTTTATTTTTTCACGACTTAATTGGGTCACACGTTCAATGCCAAGCTTAGAGAAACCAAGTATTGCTTGCATTGGTGTTCTGAGTTCATGACTCATATTGGCCAGGAACTCAGATTTCGCCATATTTGCTTTTTCCGCTACTACTTTTGCCTTCTCGGTTTTATCTAAAGCAACTATCAATTCTGAGGTTTTTTGGTTTACTTCTTTTTCGAGTGTTTCTCCATAACTTTCCAGTGTTTTAGTCTTTTTTGACAATTCTTCAGTTAACAGCTCAATTTTGGTATAAGCGCGGGCATGCTGATGAAACTGAAAAATGGACTGAGAAAATATAAAGAAAAAAAGGCCTGCGGGTGTAATATTTCCAAATCTAATCATTTCATTAACATGTAAAATATCAATAAACATAGTAATGAACACCACCAGAAAGCCAAAGGATGTAATATGTGCACCAGGACGATGTAATCTAGATGCCCGGTACATTACATAAAAGATATATATTCCGGCTGATATAGCTAAGACATGATAGAAAACCATAATGGCGCTGAAAACCGATGTCTCAAATACCAATATTATTGCAGAAAAAATTATCCCTAGTAGCTGAATCCCTCGAAGCAATGACAATGAGAATTCTTTGGGGAACAAAGCCGCAATATACATAGTAAATATGGGAATCACAGTACAAAATGTTAAGTATTTTATTTTTTCAGATAGTTCCCACTCAATCATGGGTAGTGAATAACCGATGATATACTGACTGTTCATGATCGTTCTTATGGCTGTTATCAGACAAAAAAGGCCAAAAAATATGGGAGATTTATCTTCTTTACGAATAAAAACCATCCCCAGATGGTAAACCCCCATTATCCCTATGCAACTAAAGAAAAAAATCGATATCAACGGATATATGCTGCTTTCCCATAACAAATGAGAAGCCAAACCAAGGCGAATTACTTTTCGGATTCCGCCTTTGTGATGATTGAAATTTGAGACATGAATAACAATATGCAGTTCATTGCTTTGGGTAAAGAACTCTTTAACGACCGGCCTGAATTCTGGAACCATACTATCGTAGGAGATCCCAATCTCCCCTGCCCCACTGATCAGAATATTATTTATATATAGTTTATAGGCAGAATAGATCGAATTTACACTGATCGCTAAATCTTGCACCAAATCATCTGGTAATAAAACTTTCAGGTAGTATGTTGCGAATCCCTTTCCACCTAATTCCTGATTGTTAATTTTATGCCCATTCCAGGCGGAAGGTATCTTAATCTTTTGAAATGGTAGCTCATTATTCCATGGAAATTCCCTTGGTTGAACAAATTGATTCCAGTAAAACTTCCATTCTCCTGATATCGAGACAGTATGATTGAAAGACGCGTTGTAATCCCAGACTCTTAAATCTAATACCCCGTCAACCGCCCTATTAGTTGGTAGTTGAGAGGGATACACATATTGTTGGGGTAATAGAATTGCTAGAATAATAAGCTGATATGAAAAGCAAATCCGGATACGTCGCATATATGACTTAAAATTTTTTGGAAATAAAACGATAACCAGGATGAATTGATTACACCTAATGCAAAAAGATAATCCAGTACCTTTAAAAAAAGTGACATCTGAATAAGTTTTATCTACTAATCACACCAACATAGCTTTGAGTAGGATCTGTACTGCATTAAAAGCCGAATAAAAATTTACTTAAATGGCTACAACCCGACTTAAATGTATACTAGAAGTTTAACTATATCAATACTGGATTTGTAAATCAATCACCCATCACTAATCTGGCAGTTACATCTGTTTCAGTACATTCGGGGTCATAGGGGGTCGGGGAGAACTCTCGCTACTCTAGCCAAAATCCTCTCCTTTGATAAATTGAAAACGATATTGAATTGTTTGGCAAAAGTAGTGAGATAGTGTCAATATGTCAATCGAGTTAAGTCTCATGTCCCCCGATCTAGTGTCTGAAAATTCGGTCGTGGATTTTGGCTTCTCCATATCATTTGTCATATCGGTATTATCATGTTAATATTATGGCCAATTTTTGGTTTGACGAAGTATTTATCGGTAGGGCCGATTCATTTGTTTTCATTACTGACTGTAAACATTTATTGTGTATATTTTATGAGGAAAGTAGTATAAAATATTCATACTTAATCCAGTATATCAAATTTTGTGACATCGGAGATCTCAAATAATGACTGCTAAGCCAAGTTATGCCGAACTGGAGCAACGGATTCAGTTGCTGGAAGAGCACATGACTGAGTTCAAGCAAAAAGAGGAGGATTTCAATCAAAATCAGATTGAGATGGATCTTCTTTTCAGTAAAGCCCCGCTGGCAATGTTTATTGTCGACCACGAGCACCGTGTGTGCAAGTTGAATGAAGCCGTCTCAGAGATGGCCTGTATTGTAGAAAAGGAAAATATTGGTTTACCAACCGGTGATGTTTTGAAATGTGTTAATATCTTTGAACATCCCAAAGGTTGCGGTTATAGTGATGCCTGTGAAGGCTGTATGATCCGAAAAACGATATTGGAGACATTTCAGACTGGTAAAGATTACAATTCTATTGAAGGTATCATCCGTTATTCAACCGCAGAAGAAAGTATAGTTTTACAAATCCTAATTTCCACAACCTTGCTGTCATTACCAGATCATAAAAAAGTACTGGTTTGTTTGAATGATGTTACTAAAATCAAACAGACAGAAGCAGAATTACGACAAAATGAAAAGCGTTACCGTAGAATATTCAAGAATAATCATGCTATTATGCTTTTGATTGACCCGGAGACTGCAGATATCGTTGATGCTAATCCGGCAGCAACTTTGTTTTATGGGTGGAACCGGGAAGAAATCACAACAAAAAAAATAACCGATATCAATCTACTCAATGAAGACCAGGTTCTACAGGAAATGAAGAAAGCCAGTATTGGTCACCAAAATCGTTTTAATTTTCAACACCAACTTGCCAATGGCAGTATTCACGACGTTGAAATATGCAGTGGTCTAATAGAGATAAATAGTAAACAGCTTTTACTTTCAATCGTTTTTGATATCACTGATCGAAAGCTGGTAGAAAAAAAACTCAAAGAAAGTGAACAGACCGCCCGCGCCATACTTAATGCTTCTACGGAATCAGCATTTCTAATCAAAAAAGATGGAACCTTTTTAGATATGAACCAAATAACTGCAGAGCGGTTAGGTAAGGATGTTGAAGTATTAATTGGAAAAAATAGTTTTGATATGATTCCTGCTAAGATTGCAAAATCACAAAGACCAATATTGGAAAGGATAATTAATGAAAAACAGCCGATTCTGGTTCGGGACGAGCGTCCGGGGTTTATACTGGAAACTAATCTAAATCCTGTCATTGATTCGAATGGAAATGTATCGCGCATTGCAATTTTTGCCAAGGATATTACCCAGCAGGAAAAAATTCAGAAAGACCTAATTGCATCCAGAAAAGAACTGCTATTAAGAAACCAAATTGCGGATATTCTTCTTTCATATGAGGGGAAGGAGATGTATTCAAAAATCCTGTCACTGATTCTAATGGAATTCGAAAGTAAATATGGACTTTTTGGATATATCGATGAAAACGGTGATTTTATATCCCCCTCACTTACCAATGATGTATGGGGAAAAAGTGCTGTAAAGGATAAGAATTTTGTCTTTCCCAGGGCACATTGGGGAGGGCTATGGGGAGAGTCATTAAAAAGTAAAAAGTTGTTATTCTCCAACCAGGCTCTCAATCCTCCCAAAGGTCATGTTCCGCTATCGAGAGCGCTAGCTTGTCCGATAATCTATGATTCTAAACTCATCGGGCTGTTGGCTTTAGCCAATAAGAATTCAGATTATACAGAAGAGGATCTGGCTAAAATAGAAGATATTGCTCTTTATATAGCCCCCATCTTTCATGCCAGATTAGTGAAAGAGAAAGAGGCTCAAAAACGTCAGGAGACCGAACAGTTGCTTCGGGAAAATGAAGAGAAATTCATCAAAGCATTCCACTGCAACCCTACTATGGCTGGTTTAGCAGACCTTGAAACTGGTAATTATATTGAAGTGAATCAGACCTTTTATGATAAACTGGGATTTACGCCTGATGATGTCATTGGGAAACGAGCTTCTGAAGTTGTTCGTATGGATATTAAGTTCAGGGATAGAGTATTGGCTGATCTTAAAAAGAATGGTCAGGTAAATGATGAAGAAGCACTGGTTTTTACAAAAGAAGGAAAGCCGATTAATATCATACTTTATGCCCAGATTATCGAACTCCAGGACAAAAAATACAACTTTACATCAGCGCTGGATATTTCGGAACTTAAGCAGGTTGAAAATTCATTACGTATCGAACGGGATAACCTTAAAAATGTATATGAATCATTAGAAGACGGCATCTACATTGTTGATCAGCATTATAACATTGAATTTATGAACCAGTCTCTGATCAAGGAATTTGGCCCCTATCGAGAAAAAAAATGCCATGAATATTTTTATGATCGGAATGATCCCTGTCCAGACTGTATTATAACTGATGCGTCAAAGGGTGAAACGATTCGCAGGGAATTGTTTCACCAAAAAAATCAACGATATTTTGATTCTATAGACACACCCTTAATGAACGCTGACGGGTCAATTTCAAAGCTTCAGATGTTACGGGATATTACAAAACGTAAGCGGGCTGAAGAAACAATTAAAGCCTCCTTGAAAGAAAAAGAAACTTTGCTCCAGGAAATCCATCATCGTGTTAAGAATAATTTGACCATTGTTGCCAGCCTGCTTAACTTGCAGGCGAATTACCTGGAAGATGATCAGACTAAAACCGCATTGTTAGATAGCAAGAGCCGGGTACAGTCAATGGCAGCCATTCATGAAACATTGTATCAATCTGAGAACCTGGCATCCATTGATATGAAAACTTACTTATCAAAACTAGGTATTGATGTTGCTCGAAATTATGCAACAGGCACTAAAGCTCAGTTGACGGTTGAGTCAGAAAATATTTCTATTGGAGCGAAACAAGCATCACCAATTGGTTTAATCATAAATGAGCTGATCACAAATTCATTAAAATATGCGTTTCTTAATATTGAAGAGGGCGAGATCAATATCAAGCTAAAAAAAACAGAAGATCTAATCGAATTAGAATATGCAGACAATGGTGTAGGATTTCCAGGAGAGTTCGATTGGAAAAATTCCAAAACACTCGGGTTCAAACTGGTTCGCAACCTGGTTGAAAATCAGCTCGATGGTTCATTAGACATAAAAAGTGAAAACGGTACAAAATTCATTATCAAATTCGATCTCGAAACCTGATCAAAGAAAAAGCCTAAATACTTATCATTGAATAGAAAACTAAACCGGGAATTGTTTTATTTGCCCCATTCATAGCCCGCTTCATAAGTGATATAAACAGCCTTGCTAATCAGCTTATTAATTTTTCTGATGTAAGCACCCATCAAATGTTTTTCATAATCAATATCACCTTCTAACAGGGTATCCCAAAAAGAAGCCTTTTGGTTATCGTGTTCAGCTGTTCCTACATTTGTGTATTCAACAGTACCCTGATCACTTAAAAAGATCTCTAAGCCCCCATGATGATACTCACCATCTAAAATAGATAACAACGAGGTGGGGGGGACCATTGGAACTAAGTCACCCTGGTTGACGACTCGAATAAACGGTAATTCTTTAATTTTTTGAATGCCTTCTGTATTGGTGAATTTTGGTTGCCCAAAAGTGATGACCCATTTTAGATTGATAGCTGATTCAAGAATATAAGTACCCAGGATTCCGACGATAGCTCCCCCCAGTGAGTGGCCCACTAAAGTCGTTTCATAATCTTTAGTTAGTAACTTAGGATCGTCGAGGATCAAGCGTTGATAGATTAATTGAGTCGTTTCTAAAAAACCACTATGGATGAAAATTCCTGTCTTTGGGTCTTTTGTTTTTAAGTACTGCAAATCAGTGATAGCATTTTCTAAATTATCGGTACCTCTGACAATGATATATTGTTTTTTCAAAAGATGATTTTTAAGCACAAAGTATTTCACTTCAAAATCTTCCAGCTGATAAATCGTTACTTCGTATGCTTCCTGATATTTCTGATTAATATAATAGTTTCCCCGATAGGAAGCATCAGCCATTTCAGCATATTGATGAATGTCAGTGAACTGGAGGGTGTCTTTTTTCGGATGATATAATCCAGCACAACCTGTTAAAAACAGGAGGATAATGGTTAAAATTGTTTTCGTTTTCATATTTGATTCAATGATTAAGAATTATTTCCTTTTCTGACTATGGGCTATTTACATTCTCGTATTATAATAGTTCTAATTAATCCATTATAAACACCGTACGCACACTGAGCGAAGTCGAAGTGTCTTTATATTGCTTATTATTATGTAGTGTTCGAACGAAAACGCCATTATTGGATATCAAGCCGGTAATTGGGGTACACGTAACTATTGGGTATTTAACTGTTTAAGTTATTGCTAAAATTTGTACATGTCCCCAAATTACCTACTTTTCGTTCAGGCAATATTTATA
>Ga0233437_1007080_pt1 | contig 11051 bp, 5 predicted proteins | sample SI_122_August201_FD_182714 | JGI IMG/M metagenome (GOLD analysis project Ga0233437, IMG submission 182714) | Seawater microbial communities from Saanich Inlet, British Columbia, Canada - SI_122_August2016_200_MG | ecosystem: Environmental > Aquatic > Marine > Inlet | place: Canada: British... | reverse complement strand
TGGGAATTGCCACAACAGCTTCACTTCTGGGTACTTTGCTGACTAAGCCTGATGATGAGGATGTATTAAAGTCTTTTGTCAGGTTAGTTAATCCCTGGGGATGGTGGAAGCCCGTCCATCAGGCTGTTATTAAAGACCTGCCGGATTTTAAACCCAACAAGAACCTGATATCAGATATGCTGAATGTAGTAGTCGGAATTATCTGGCAGATGACATTGATACTGATGTCGATTTACCTGGTGATACGTGAATGGACAGCTCTGTGGCTCAGTCTGATTATTTTTGTAATTTTTTCGATATTCCTCAAATTCCGATGGTATGATCGCTTGCCATCAAAGTGAGAAAACTCTATGAGTAAAGATTTTATAACAAGAAAGCAAGAGATCTACAGCCGATATGAAAAATTGATTGGTCGTAGTAATATAGTTGTATATCCCGGTAACGGAGTCTACGAAAGATATAAGTATCCGGCATTAACATCAGATCATATTCCACCACATTGGATGTATGACTTAAATCCAGATACAAATCCTCATCTTATGATTCGCCAGGGGATTAATAGTGTATTTAATTCGGGAGCTATTAAACTTGACGGGAAATATTTGATGGTTCCCAGAATTGAGGGATTCAACGTGAAGTCTTTTTTTGGTGTTGCTGAAAGTGATAATGGTGTTGATTGCTGGCGTTTTTGGGATAAACCCATTCATTTGCCATCAGCAGGAGACCCGGAAACCAATGTGTATGATATGAGGCTTACACAACACGAAGATGGCTGGATTTATGGTTTGTTTTGTGCTGAACGTAAAGATGATAGCATGCCGGATGATTCATCTGCTGCTATTGCCAGTTGTGGAATTGCCCGAAGTAAAGATCTTCGTGAATGGGAGCGCTTGCCTGACTTGAAATCAAATGCTCAGCAGCAAAGGAACTGTGTACTTCACCCTGAATTTGTCAATGGAAAATACATGATTTATACCCGGCCACAATCGGGATTTATTGAAACGGGTGATTCAGGTATTTCTGTTGGTTTTACCATTGATATGACCAGCCCTGTAATCAATGAAGAATTACTTGTTGACCCAAGAACATATCACACTGTTAAGGAAGTTAAGAATGGTCAGGGCCCAGCTCCTCTGAAAACTGATCTTGGCTGGCTTCATCTTGGTCACGCAGTGAGGAGAACTGCTGCTGGTTTGCGTTATGTTTTATATTTATTCCTGACTGACATTCATGAGCCATGGAAAATAATCAGACGTCCTGAAGGACATTTTATTGAACCTATGGGTGATGAAAGGGTGGGGGATGTATCGAATGTGATTTTTTCAAATGGTTGGATAATGGAGCCTGATGGTCGTGTATTTATTTATTACGCATCGTCAGACACCCGGATGCACCTTGCTACAACAGAATTGGACAGATTACTGGATTACCTTATGAATACTCCTGAGGATCCCGGAAAGACTGAGGCCTGTCTGATAAACAGACTTGATTTGATTAATAAAAATCAGGGCTATTATTAAATTCTTTATCTGATAAATAGTTTTGCTCGCAATCAAGCTTAATTGGCAAGGAGTTTTTGAGCCTATTTGAGCATTCTTTTTATCTTTGCCTCTCATCCAAAATTTATCTCATGAACCTAAACTGGCTCGACTGGGGAATTGTCCTCATCCTTTTCGCCCTGATGGTAGGAATGGTCTTTCTTAGCAAGAGTTTATTGAAAAGTGTAAGCGATTTTCTTGCCACCGGACGAACTGGTGGCCGTTATATTATTTCTATGTTTCATGGTACTGCTGCTTTGGGAGCAATAACGGTGGTTGGTGCGCTTGAACAAAACTACGCAGCAGGTTTTAATTCGCGATGGTGGGAAATGATGACAGCCATTATTTTGGTAGGTATGAGTGTAACAGGCTGGGTTGTTTATAGATACCGTCAGACCAGGGCAATGACAATGGCTCAGTTTTTTGAAATGCGATATAGCAGAGGTTTTAGGATTTTTGCTGGATTTATGGCTTTCACATCTGGTGTGGTTAATATGATCATTTTTCCTTCTGTTACAGCTCGGTTTTTTATTTATTTCTGTGGAATACCTGAGATAGGAATGGTTGGACCATATTCAGGAACCTTTATTCTGATTGCAGGATTAATGGTGGCAATACCATTATTCTTTATTCTCACTGGCGGACATATTGCGGTTATGTTCACTGATTTTGTTCAGGGGGTTTTCGTAAATATTGTTTTTGTTGTAATCGTAATTCTTTTGATTCTTCAGGTCGATTGGGGGCAAATAGGTGAAGCAGTGAACCAGGCACCAGCTAACGCCTCCCTTGTGGATCCTTTTAAAACATCAGAGACTCAGGATTTTAACATTTGGTTTTTCTTTATTGGGATGTTCGGCCTCATATATACCAAGCTTGCCTGGCAAGGAAACTCTTCAGTAAGTGTGGCGGCTAAATCTGCCCATGAAGCTAAAATGGCTGATGTATTAACCAATTGGAGACTTATACCGCAATGGGGTCTTTTTCTTGTTTTTGTACCGGTAATAGCATATACTGTATTGCACCATGTAGACTTCACAGGTGTGGCCAGTTTGATAAATGGATCGATCGCAAACGTGGGATCTGAAACTTTGCAATCTCAATTACGTGTGCCAATGGTGCTGAATCAGCTTTTACCAATTGGTGTTAAAGGTGCATTTGCTGCTATTATGCTTGCTGCGGCAATTACAAGTCATAACATCTACATCCATTCATTTGGTAGTATCTTTATTCAGGACTGCGTATTACCACTTCGCAAGAAGCCATTTAAGCCAAAAGATCATATTAAATACCTGCGCTATTCAATTCTTGGAGTTGGAATAACTATTTTCATACTGAGTATATTATTTCAGCAAAGCGAAAAAGTATTTCTTTTCATGGCTGTTTCAGCCTCAATATTTGTGGGTGGTTCGGGTGCAGCTATTATCGGTGGTCTTTATTGGAAAAGAGGAAGTACTGCAGCGGCATGGTCAGCCATGATAGCCGGTGCGATAATTTCTGGTTTCGGGATTATAATAAATTCAATCGTTGATAATTTCCCAATTAACGGACAATGGTTCTGGTTGATTGCCATGGTATCAGCTGCGACAGTTTTTATTGTGGTTTCAATACTTGGGCCTAAGAAATTGCATAATATGGACAAGCTTCTTAACAGAGGCAAATATCGGATTGAAGGCGAAAATGGATCTGATGAAGATAAACCTAAGCGTGGTTGGAGAGCTCTGGGGCCGACTAAAGAATTCACAAAAGGAGACAAAATTATTTATATCGCTACATACGGATGGACAGCGGCATGGACAATAGTCTTTGTTATTGGAACAATTTATAATCTGACCAGTGATGTAAGCAGTGAGGCCTGGCTGAAATTCTGGAAGATTTATACTTGGATTTATCTGGTGACTGCTATCATTGTAACAATTTGGTTCACTATTGGTGGAATAAAGAACCTGAGAGAGATGATACATGCTTTACGTACCAATATCAGGGATCATTCAGATTCGGGTTTTGTGAATAAAGATTGATTTAATTAATTTCTTCTTATGAATTACGGTGGTTTTTCTCCCGATGGACGGGAATATATTATTGATCGTCAGGATACTCCCAGCCCCTGGATCAACTATCTATATAATGGGCAGTATTTTTCGTCAATCAGTAACAATGCTGGTGGGATTAGCTATTTCAAATCTCCATTGCACGGACGAATTACCCGGTACAGGATTAATGATGTCCCTCATGATCGTCCGGGAAAGTATATTTATGTTAGAGATAATGATACAGGTGAGTTCTGGAGTCTTAGCTGGCAGCCTACTAATAGAGATCCCAAAGCTTATCGTGTAGCTCATGGCTTTGGTTATACAAGGATGGAAAGTGAAGTCGAAGGGATTAAATCAACAGTAAATTATTTTGTTCCACTTGAGGATAATCAGGAAGTATGGAAGGCTGTTTTAACAAACACATCCGGACGGCCGCGTAATCTATCGGTATTTGGATATGTGGAACTGGCCCTTGGGCATGCTATGGTCGACCTGATTAATCAGTGTGATGATCAGCATTTCAACAGGGTATTCATTGATAAAGCTCAGAATGCTCTATTCGCCACTAAAACATATTGGGTTACTGAATCAAAAGGGACACAGCAACAGGAAAACAAGGAGTGGGATCAGTGGTCATTCTTCACTGTTAACCATCCGGTAGGAGCTTATGAGACTCTTAGGGAGAAATTTATTGGATTATATAGAAATGAAAATAATCCTGTCGGATTAAACCAGGAGAGTCTGCGATCAGAAAATACTGATTATGGAAATGCTGTGGCTGCATTGCAAGTAGATATTGAATTACAGCCAGGTGAATCGACTGATGTAATCTTTTCATTAGGTGTTTTTCCGAAGGAATCGGACACCAATTTCGATAATACCAGCATTAAGAATCCTCCTTCCAGGATACAAAAATATTATAATCCTGAGGTGGCTCAGAAAGCCCTTGATGACATTGTTGCTCATTGGGATCGTTTCTTTTCGCACACATCTGTTGAAACACCTGATCCGGAGGTTAATATATTTATGAATTACTGGACAGCTTACCAGGCTAAGGTCGCTTTTGATGTCGGGCGGGTTACCAGTTTTTATTATTGGGGTATTGGACGGGGATTTGGTTTCAGAGATACTGCTCAGGATACTATTGCTGTTACAATTGCTCATCCGGAGTTAGCTTTGGAGCGAATAAAACTCTTAGCACGTCAAATGCAAAGTGATGGAAAAGTTTATCATCATTTCCATGGTGACGGTCAGGGGGAATTTACCAAGCACTGCGATGATCCCCTCTGGTTCATTCTGGCGGTTAGCGAATATATCAAAGAAACGGGGGAATGGGAGCTGCTTGACCATATAGAACCATTCATCGGGGGAGAAAAGGGTAGTATTCTGGATCATTTATTATCGGTGGTGACATATGCTGAAAATAACAGGGGAAAGCATGGCTTACCTGTTTTTGGCAGGGGAGATTGGAATGATACGCTAGATTATATTGGTGGTGATGATGGAGGTGAAAGTGTATGGGGAGGGATGTTCTATGCGGCTATGCTTAACAACTTAATTTCTCTGGTAGAATACCTGGGAAAAGATGCAGCCAATGTAATACGTGTCAGGAATTTATTTCATCAGTCAGTTGAACAGCATTGCTGGGATGGGGAGTGGTACATACGGGCTTTTGGAGTTAAGGACAAGCAAATCGGTTCGAAGCAGAATGAGGCAGGGAAAATCTTCCTGAATACCCAGTCATGGGCTGTAATTGCCGGACTGCCGGATAAGGATAAGCTGATAAGTGCCATGGACAGCGTTAAAAAACATCTTGACACCGACTTTGGTCCTAAAATCTGTGCTCCCGCTTATCGCGAGATCGATCCGAATATTGGCTTAATAACACGATGTGTTTGGGGCAAGAAAGAGAATGGAGCAATATTTAATCATCCTGCTGCCTGGTTAATTCAGGCCGAATGTATGTTGGGAAGAGGTAATAAGGCATACGAGTATTACAGAAAGCTACTGCCAAATCGTGTTGACTCTGACACCTTTGTGGCTGAGCCATATGTTTATTCTCAATATATTACCAGCGATGAACATAGTCAGCCTGGAAGAACATCACATTCATGGCAAACAGGGACGGCTGCCTGGATGTTTCGCATTAACTTTGATTATATTCTGGGGATCCGCCCTCACTATTCAGGATTGCTGATCGATCCTGTTATTCCAACGCACTGGAAATCATTTAAAGCACAAAGGATATTCAGAGGAACACGCTATGATATTGAAGTACTGAATCCTGAAGCTGTTGAATCAGGAGTAAAAACTATTCTTGTCAATGGCAAATCCATAACAGGAAATATTATCAAACTTGAAACTAAACAAAGCATATCAGTCCAGGTAATCCTAGGGGACAGACCAACGACCAACGACTAACGACCAAGGACTATTGACTAACGACTAAGGACTATTGACTAACGACCAAGGACTATTGACTAACGACCAAGGACTATTGACTAACGACCAAAAACCATGCATAGAAATAAAAAAAATCCAATTTTAACCCGGGCTGATGTTCCCAATATTCAGCCTAATCTTGTTGATGCCACATCTGTTTTTAATCCTGGAGCGATAAAGTTCGGAGACAAATATCTCCTGATGCTGAGGACACAAGCCAGGTCGAGAGAGACTTATCTGGTAATGGCTGAAAGCGATAATGGAGTTGACTTTTCAGTTAGGAAAGAAATCGTTCATTTCAAAGGAATTGAAAATGTAAGCGACAGGGTTTATCACATTTATGATGCCCGGATTTCTAAGATTGATCAAATGTACTACATAATGTTCGCCATGGATATGGAAGGCGGATGTCAGTTAGGGGTAGGGAGCACAAAAGATTTTAATGAGTTTGAATTTCTTGGCATTGCTTCGAATGAAGATATTCGGAATGGTGTACTTTTTCCCGAAAAAGTAAATGGGAAGTATATGAGGATGGATCGCCCAAATAAATCACAGCATGATTCAGGACCTACTTCAGGCACAACAATATGGCTATCTGAATCGGATGATTTGATAAACTGGAAGCAGCTTGCTCCTTTAATCTCGGGAAGATTCCATTATTGGGATGAGTTTATTGGTTCAGGACCTCCTCCTGTCAAGACGCGCAAGGGTTGGCTACACGTTTATCATGGTGTAGCGGGGCATTTTGGATCTGCAAACATATATCAGGGTGGTGTAATGCTACTCGATTTACAGGATCCTTCTAAAGTAATTGGTCGTTGCAGACATAATATACTTGAACCAAGAGAAATTTGGGAGCTTGCCGGTCAGGTGCCTAACGTTTGTTTCCCTTCGGGCTGGGTAGTTGAAGATTTTGATGATGAGGGATTTGCCCTGTCGGATAGTGATGTAAAAATATATTATGGGGCAGCTGATACGGTGGTTGGATTATATCATTCAAGCATTCAGGAACTGTTAGATGCTGCTATGGAGCCTGAAATCAAATAAAGCCCCTTGAAATAGTATCTCAAGGGGCTTTACCCGACAAAGATGTCTTTTTAGTGGAAAGAGATATTAAATATATTATGCATCCATTCCTGAATTTCAGGCATGTAGTATGTTGCAATCAAACCAGTTATTGTCAATACAATTGTATAAGGCAAAGCCATAATTACCATTCTTACATAAGAAAGACGTAGTAGTGGTGCCAATGCTGAAGTAAGCAGGAATAGGAATGCTGCCTGTCCGTTTGGTGTAGCTATACTAGGAATGTTGGTTCCGGTGTTAATAGCAACCGCAAGGTTACTGAATTGATCCTGAGTAAGACCATAAGCTCCTGATTCAAATGCTGCTTTTGTTTCAGAGATATATACTGTAGCCACAAAAACGTTGTCACTGAGCATTGAAAGAAAACCATTGGCAAGATAGTAGGCAACAAGCTGCTCCCTCCCTTCCTGTGATAATACGAAGTTAATAACCGGCTTGAACAAGTGCTGGTCATGTATTACAGCAACAATAGCAAAAAAGACCACAAGCAATGCGGTAAAGGGAAGTGCTTCTTCAAAAGCGTGTCCAATCTGGTGCTCTTCAGTAACTCCGGTGAATGCAGTAAGAATCACAATTATTGATAAACCAATTATTCCAACTTCAGCCAGGTGAAGAGCCAGAGCGATAATTAACCAAACCGCTGCAACAGCCTGAATAATAAGCTTAGCACGGAATTGATTCGTCATAGCGGCATCCTGCTTTTCAGAGTTGTCTTTGAGTATATTAAGAACATTTGTTGGGATGTCTACTCCATATCCAAATATTTTAAATTTCTCGAGCAACACAGCAGTAGTTAAACCAACTATTAAAACAGGTATGGTGATAGGCATCACACGGAGAAAGAAATCGGCAAAATGCCAGCCCATCTCATGACCAATAAGTAGATTCTGAGGCTCACCAACCAGGGTACATACACCACCGAGGGCGGTACCTACTGCTGCGTGCATGACAAGGCTTCTTAGATAAGCTCGAAACTGATCCAGCTCAACGTGATCCTCATCATAATCCCCGGCAATCCTGGATCGTGCATTTTGGTATACCTCATAAAAGCCCATGCCCACCGCAATAACAACTGCTGTCACTGTTAAGGCATCAAGAAAGGCTGATAAAAATGCACCCATAAAAGAGAAAATAAGCGCTATCAGAGCCTTTGATCGTATTTTAATCACAACTTTTGTGAATAGGTAATGAAGCAGGTCCTTCATGAAATAGATACCTGCCACCATAAAGATCAGAAGCAGAATAACCGGAAAATTATGAAGTGTCTCGTTGTAAACGGATTCAGATGAAGTTAATCCTAGGGCAACCGCTTCAAGAGCCAGCAGGCCACCTGCCGGTAATGGATAACATTTCAAAGCCATTGCCAGGGTGAAAATGAATTCACCAATCAGTACCCAGCCAGTTATGAAAGGACCAGCCGTGTAAAGTAGGATTGGATTGATAATAAGAAAGGCCAGAATGGTCATTTTATACCACATAGCCGAGTGACCCAGCATATTCAGTTTAAATGCCTTTAATAATGATGTGTCCATGAGACTTTATTTAGATCATAAGTTTAAAATGATGGGCAAAAGTAACGATTCCTGTGTAAATATATAGCTATATGGATCTATTAATTGTTACTGATATATGTCATGAAAAAATGTGTTTTTGAACAATTTTCCGGAAATAAAGAAAGCCACTTCTCAAGTGGCTTTCTTATTCAGGATATGTGGTTTTAATACTTCTTTATTAACTATTTCCAATGATCATCCATCACGAAGAATTCTTGTTTCTGGGCTTTGCCATTTACAAGAAGTTTGGCAGTGTAAAAACCAGGTCCTGCTTTGCCAGTTATATAATCCGGATCACCAGTATTTCTACCAGATCCGAATCCGGCATACTGCCTGTAACGGTTCCTTTGTTCTTCCATTTTTTTCTTTTCCTCGTCGGTGCGTTTACGAATCCTTTTGGTAAAATTCCAAACTATTTGTCCGACACCTGGTTCCTGATCCAGATCAGCTTCATAGATTACCTTGCCTCCTTCCAGGATCTGGAGTTTTGCCTCAGTATCTGCTTCACCCAGATAATAATGTACAGGGACACCTGAAGCTTCACTCCTTCCCTGGAAGTTGCTTGATGCGCTGTTGTATGAGGTTCTGCTCCTGTTCCACTGGACTTTCGTCTCAGGTTTGAAAAGGTAAGCTGGCTTGTTAAGTACTTTTTCTGACAATCCTGCCAAATATGAAATATCTGCTATCCAGATACTTCGTCCATGGGTGCCTACAATAAGATCATTTTCACGTGGATGAATTTGCAGATCTTCAATCGCAACATAAGGCATGTTATTTCTAAGCGATGACCAATTTTTCCCGCCATCTATAGATACATGAATCTCTTTGGTTGACCCAACAAATAAGAGATCAGGATTCTGATGATGTTCACGAATAACACACAGTGGGTCATTCGGTAAATTACTTGCAATGGATGTCCATGTTTCACCAAAGTCAGTGGTTTTCCATACAAATGGGCGGAAATCATCATTTCTTTGTCCAATTATGGTAACATAAGCAGTTGCTGCATCGAAGTTTGATGGTTCAACCCTGCTCACCCAGTAACCAGGATGATCAGTAATGTTGTCAGTTAAATCAATCCATTCTTCACCATCGTTTTTCGATACCCATACTTTTCCATCATCAGTTCCAACCCATAGAACTCCTTGCTGAACAGGGGATTCATCCGCAGTTACGATTGTGCAATACTGAATATTTCCTGTTCCGGCAATTTTTACCTCATCTTGTGTGGTAAGATCACCACTAAGCTCTACCCATGACTCTCCACGATTAGTGGATTTTACAAGCTTATTACCTCCGTGGTAAATAGTTTTATTATTATGAGGCGAAATAAAAATAGGAGCATTCCAGGCCCATCTGTCCATGTCTCTGTACCGGATACTCTGGCTTTCTCCTGTTTCCTGGTTTCGGCGGCTGATCGGACCATTTTGAGATTCATTATACAACCATCTCCAATCAACAGGATCAACAACATTATACATGCCATCACCACCCCCGGTACGGTACCAGTCTTCAAGTGTAATGCTCGAACCATTTGCTTTAGAACTCGGACCAGCTGATGATCCATTGTCCTGGAGGCCACCATATACATAATACGGATATCTGTTATCGAACCCAATTGCCACAAATTGACCAACATCTTTGAAATCAGGGTGATACCAATTTTCTCCGGCATCATATGTAATTCCCATTCCATGATCGTAACCCAATACCAGGTGCTTAGGATTATTAATGTCTATCCACAGAGCATGATTATCTCCTCCGAATCTGAATGCAGTTCCCCAATTCTCACCAGCATCTTTAGTTTCCCATACCCGAATTCCAACGATATAAACATGATCAGAATCGGTAGGATCAATTCTTACTTGTTGATAATAATAGGCAGGACTACCACCAATTTTGTCGCCAACTTTTTTCCAGGTTTCACCAAAATCCTCAGATCTGTAAACTTCCACCCCAACCTCACGTTGTCCTCTCTCCAATGGCTGACCGGCTTTCATGATCTCCCATCTTTCTTCGGTCGACATTCCTTCAACATTACAATTCTCCACATTGGCATAGACTACGTTTGGTTCACTTTGCGAAACGTCAACACCAATTCTGCCAATGACTCCCTCAGGTAGTCCGCCACCTAATTTTGTCCAACTTTTCCCTCCGTTAGTTGACTTATAAATAGCACTAGATAATCCTCCGGCATTGAAAGTCCAGGGACGTCTTTCTTTATCATAGGCCGCAGCGTATAGTACATCTGGTTTTCCAGGCTCCATAACCAGGTCCACAACTCCAATATGTTTACCATCTCGGGTAACAGATAGAACTTTCTTCCAGCTTTTTCCGCCATTTGTAGTTTTATAAACACCACAGGTTTCATTGTTCGAGTATAATGGTCCTTCAGCTGCTAC
>Ga0233437_1007076_pt1 | contig 11055 bp, 10 predicted proteins | sample SI_122_August201_FD_182714 | JGI IMG/M metagenome (GOLD analysis project Ga0233437, IMG submission 182714) | Seawater microbial communities from Saanich Inlet, British Columbia, Canada - SI_122_August2016_200_MG | ecosystem: Environmental > Aquatic > Marine > Inlet | place: Canada: British... | reverse complement strand
ACCAAACAAACCACTAAGAGATTTGAACGCGTCTACAAACTTTTGGTAACTCTCTACACCAACTAATGCAACAACAGCAACAACTTCAACTCCTTGAATATTGGAACTTCCAGCGAAGTTTGGTTTCCCAGATTGTACCCGATTAGTGATAGCCCGGCGTTCTGTGAGTTGACGGGTTGTGGGTATACCGTGATGATTGGTATATTTAATAGATTGTAAAAAAAGTGGTTCAGTTTGTAGTCTTTTAGGATTAAATGTATTTTTATCAACTTCTGCACCCGAAGCAGTATATACTGGATTTGCAAGTGCAGCATCCCTTTTGGAAATTATAACTTCAAATGTTGAAACATCACCCTCATCATCAAAAGATTCAGACATAATTTGAAGTACTTTAGATGGTTTCATTTCAGGGGGGAATACTCCGTTAGCTAATGGAATAGAAGTAACTGGTGCATGACCTGTCCAAGTCGCGGGGTCATATCCACCCAGCTCCCAGATTGGCGGATTATCAAATATGGGTGTTGGTGGTTCAAATTTTGGGTCATTTTTATTCCGGCTCTTACTATCTTTATATGCGGAAGTAAGGTCAGCAATGTTAAGAGTTTTTTGATATTCCACATTTACAAAATCTAATCCAAATCCCGGACGTTTACTTGGTTTAAACTGATATAAACCATTGTTATCTTGTTTTATTGCTAATCCAAATTCTCTACTCGTCTGTCCTCCATAACCTTCATCATTTGGATTTATGAACAGATAGAACACTCCAATTTCTTTAAAATCATTACACAACTTAATAATTTCATTAGCAGCTAACTTGATTATTGCTCCTGCAGGATTTGACAACATTAAAAACATTTTAGCTACATCTGCACCCCCCTGAACAATTTGTAACAAAGTATCAAGATTGGTTATTGCATTTTGAGCATTTTTTTGTATTTGTTCAATGATGGGCGGTGTTTGTAATTCCTTACTGTTCCAATTAGCCATTTGTATTTTCCTTAGAATTCACTATATCTTCTCTCTTTTTTATTAAAGCTGTTTTTTGATATTTAAGCTGTTTCATTGCGTCTTCTATATTGTATAACATTTTAGTCCACGTTTCAACCATTTCAGAATCTTTCATTCCATCTGAATCTTGCCAAACACCTTTTTTACTCATGTTATCCTCCCACCATAACTGTTGCACCGGTTCCCAAAATCAGAGATCCGCAATCTCCCTTATCCATCAGTCTAGCTACACCTTTATTTCCTGCAAGAACGGATGTTGAAGCATCTGCAATTGTTCCTGTATGAACTGCTTGTCCCAAAATGTGGGGAGCTATTAAATCACCCACAACATGCGGTGGGGTGGACATAACTAATACATTAATTGTAGTTGGAGTTATGGGAGCTGGTGAAAATCCTGCGTGTCCTATGGACATATCTCCTGCTATTGAACATGGCATAGTCATAATAATTCTCCTATATTGAAGTTAAAAGTGTAAAGGAACCATTTGAATATGAATTTGTTAATGCCTCTCCATTAAGAATACTAATTTCTGTGTCTGGATCATCTGGATCATCTCTGTGTTTGAATGCATTATCATTAAAGTTTAGCGTAGTACTTGATGCATTATTTTGGTCTGAAAATACCATTACTTGGTCATCTCTATCACTATCGGTATTATTGTAAATTGAAACATAAAAATAACCATCTTTATAATTTCCTGTACCAGTTTCAAATGCATCTCCCCAGCCATCTATAGTATTTAACACTGAAGCTGCTGTGGAAGTTCCTGCAGCACCAGTATAAACTGCCATGTGTTCATGAACTTTTTGTGCTCTAATTGTAAAATGTACTTTGAAATTTGTACTTTCGGTGGTTGTTTTAAAAATTAAAATATTACTTTGGTCATCTACTACAGGAGCATTTTCTACAGTATTCATGAACCAATAAGAACTACCATTTGTAGTTGGCCAAGAAGTATCTGTATAAGTAAGTTCGTAAGATTCACCATCTGCTGTACCTTCTGTAAAATCAATCTCTGCATTTGATTGTACTATAAATTCATTATTTGATGATGCATAACTTACATTAGTACTAAACCCATTTTGATATTTTAAAGATATAAATCTTGCTGGTGTGGGTAATGCGTTTGCATACTTAGTCGGAAAAGTTTGTGATCCAGTTTCAAGTACAACAGTAAAATACCCACCCTCTGTAAGTATACCCCCAGTTTCATCTTCAAGTAAAATAATATTAGTAGCATCAACTCCTTGAATAGTAACCACATCTTCAGATTGAGTGATTGTTCCATCAGTCTTTATTCTATTCAATGCATAATCTCTTGCATGTTTAAATTTGGGAAAATATGAATCAAGCTCGTTTAATCCAGAATTGGGAAAGGATATGGAACGAACCAAATCTTCAGTTTCTATTTTTCCACCAAATCCATCTTCATGTACGATGAAGTCAGTTCCAAAAGAGTTTCCTAAATTATCTTCAGTAGTTATATAACCACCAGCAGTAATTGTATCTGTTGATGACCCCCCAGCAAAAACTCCATTTGATGAAATCTGTCCTGTGTTTTCATCCAGTACCAATCCCATGTCTTTAAACATAGATTTATATGTAGGGCCGCTGGTGAACTTGACAGATGCAACAGAAGCCGTTGCAGTGTTGTTTGCATATACATAATATTGAGTACCTAAAGATATATTTGAACTTGCGTCTCCCCTAAGAAGAACCGTATTGTTTCCCCCACAACCTCCGTGTACAATCTCTGCAATTCCAGCTGCACTTACTCCCGTCTTAACGATTGCTCCTGTTTTGTCTATTCCATCATAAGTTTGTAATTTAAAAGTACCTTCACAAGTTTCTCCGTCTGGAACAGTACTTTTTATAATTTCATAAGTAAAAATTGTATCGCTTGTTACTGAATGAACATTGTGAATTCCATTAATATGAGTTGGATTGTCTGACCCACTCATTACTATTTGATTTTGTTCATCCGTCAATCCATGTACAGAATCGGTAGTTACAGTCACTTTAGAATGTGTAGCGATTGGCCCAATATCACCACTAGGAGCAATAGTTACGGAAGCTACTGCTACATTTGTAGTTGTCATATTTTCAGTCATCACATATTCTGAATCTGGATGTACTCTAAATTTAATATTTCCTTGATGTACAGCAGCGCTAGTAGTTGATGGACTGTAACTTGCTTGTGGAAACCAATTTTCCATTATTGCACTTGTAGTATTTACATATGTACGCGTAATACCGTAAGGAAGTCCGGGCTCTCCATCCGCCGGGGATACCAATTCAGAAATTCTTAAACTTCTGGTATTATTCGTTTGTGTCCTTGCTCCTGTATTGTTTATAGTCCAAGTTCGAGTATAAGATACTGGGTCACTACCCTCAACCGGTGTTTTAATTAGTGAAGCAACATAAACTCTCCAATAATCTGGGCCACTACCGAGAGGTATACTTAGAGCTTCACGAGTTCCACCTCCAGCTATTGCTTGTAATGGAGTTGATGTATGTGCAACATCATATTCAATGTTTGCAAATGGTATATCTGGAGCATAAGGAGTTGGTGGGCCAACTGCTTCACTAGCAGGTACATTGAGTACACCACTAGCTAAGTGAGTTAGTCCATCTCCATCTCCTGTATTTGCAAATGCTACATAGTTATGACTTACTCCAGTTTTACTTACATGGTCTTCAATAGAAGAACCCTTTGCACCAGTATCAAATTCACACAATTCATACTGTCCACCCGATAAAGCAAAAGTTCCCAATGTTCCTCTTGTAGTATAAACAGTGTCTATATGAGTTCCAGTAACCGTTCCATTTGAAGCTATAGAATTCTCTGTAGTCACAGTCCTTATTGTATCAAAATCTGATACAGTATAATCTCCATTAGAAAATAAAGCAGCCCGCGGGACTAAATCACTTTTTAGTTCAACGAATGATGTGCTGTTTGCATGTCCAGAAACATTTGTAGTTGCAGCTGCGCCAAAAGTTGTAAATACTACTGCAGGATTACCCATAATCTTTTCCTTAATTCAATTTAACAAGAGAACCTTCAACCGTATTAATACCAGAAGCACTACTTGTAATAAGGACTCCCTCAAGAGTAATGCCCGCGGGTCCAAGTTTTATTGATGATGCTCCATAAGAAAGTTCTATTCCAGTTCCAGTTACAGAAAGAGAAGCAAGGCCGGATAAAGCTTTCATCACTATTCCCGATGCACTCAAATCAAAGGTTGTCAATGCCACAAGTGCACTCATAGAAATACCAGTAGGTGTTACTGCAAGAGAAGAGAAGGGGCCAGTACCGCCCGGTGCGCCAGGAATCATAGGCCCACAGTCAACATTAAAATTACCCAATGCAGAATTGAAATTAATATCACCAAAAAGAGCAGTAGTTTGTCTGGCAGGAATTGGTGCAGGCATTGGGACATTTACAATAGTTTCTGTTATATTACTAGTTGTAAGAATATTTAAAGCTCCACCAGCTGTTATTCCAGTACTTCCTTTTGTTGCGAGTGAAACTGAACCCGCTTCTATAGAATGTATTCCTCCTACTTTTTGTGTGAACCCACCCTTAACGGTATCTGTTTGACTAGCATCTGTAAAAGTTTTTACTAAAGATGAACCCTTCAAAATTATAGGAGCCCCCTTTGCGTCAATAGTTATGCCATCGGCATTTATTGAAAAAAATTGTGAGCTGGTGGGAAATTTCATACTGAAAGATCCAGCCGACATTTCTATCGGACTTGTGCCGCTATCATGATAATATCCTCCTCTACTTACAACATCTAAGGTATTCGTAATGTTCAGATACTTGCTACCTTTTATTGATGTGTAATCGTTATTTAATCCCATGTGAAAATTTTCATTCACTACTTTAACAATCCTCTGTCCAAGTGAACCAATTTCTTCATAAGTTCCTGTTCTATGATAACGGTGTAATCTTTCATTGTTCGGCGTATCATCAACTTCTATAAGATGGCCACTCTCTGATAAATGAACATGATTATATGGATACACTGCACCATAAAGAGATATTGGGGGCGGTTCTCTCCATCTGCCAGGACCCTGAGATATAATTTTATCATCATCATCTCTTACTACTTCTAATCTTGCGGTTTTGAATCCAGCTGGGCCGCCCGTTGCACCGTAGTTTTTCATCTTTTGGCCATGAATTCCCTCTGAATACTCAATGTCAGGAGTTCCAAACTTACCTCTAGCTTCTCTTGGAGTTGTGGGTTCACCGAGATATTCATTTCTAGGATATGTAGACCTATTCATTTGTTCTGTCATAACCACATTGACAGAACCATCTAAACTACCAAGCTTACCAGACCTTGCTGATAGATTTTTTTTATTGTTTGGTATCTTTGGATCTACAGGATATAGAGCAGTATTGGCGTCTGTTTGACTTAAATAGTGTTTAATTTCTATTGGATGATATGGAATATTTCGTTCCGGTCGTTCAGAATTAAACGTAAGAACACTAAACGGTGCATCTTTTTTTAACGATTCAAGTTGTGGATGAACCGGGCCACCAGTGTCTCCTCTTGGGTCAGCAAAACCTTTACTGGAGTCGGCTGGGTCAGCCGGTATTCCACCAAGAGTTCCAAAGAAAACGGGTTCTTGTGCCTGTCCACCATCACGATAAAATCCAACAACCCATGTTCCTTCAACAGGGCCAGTTGGACTAATACCTACACCAGTTTGTGCAGCAGAGATAATTGGTTGAATAGGATAGGCCCAAGGTAAAGATTCTGTTGGCATATCAGTTTTATCTTCAGTATGCCATCCAAGAATTCTAATTCTACATCTTCCAAGATATAATGGATCATAGCGGTCTTCAACAACTCCTTGCCACCAGATAAATCCATCTTTCCCCATAAATTCAGCCATATATCAAAATCCTCTACTTGTGTCACTTAGGTCAGTAAGTCTATTGTTAGTATAATCATCTGCAGATGCTTGTAGTTCTTCTTGTGTCATTGCCAATCCAGTTTTTGGATTTGGTATTTGTACAGTTGGTGCTGTTAATTCAAATGTAGAAGATATTGCAGATTTATATCCATCTTTAATTGCTTCAACATGTATCGTATATTCATCTTGTGTAATTTTATGTCTTAATGAAGTAATCAAAAATTTCCCACTATAATACTTATGACCAGCCCCTCGACCAGATGAAGCAGCCACTTTTGAATTTTCTGTAGGAAAATCAAATGAAATCAAATCACCAACCTCTCTTGAAGAATCACCAGGAGCTGAAAAGTTTATTTTAACACTATCAAGTTGTAACCTCTGTGATATTCTTCTAGCAATAACATCTTCAACATGATTTTCTTTTATATCTTCGTTTACAGCGAATCCAGTAGAATCTTTATTATCTGCTTGGGTTATCGCTTGAATCTGATTATCCTTTGCTATAGAAAACTCTTTCTTGGGCCCAGTATTAAGAGCTCCTGCTTGTCCAAAAGTTGTTGGAACTAATGATATGTGAGCTTCTGGTTTTCCCAAAAAATCAGCATTGTTTGAACACAATCTACCAATTTCAGTTGAAACAGACGCATCAATTTGTGTTTTTTCTTTGTCACCCTCTTCTGTATTTTGTTGAGATGATACAGAGCCGTCTGCTTCAATTGTAAAAACTGTAGAAGGTGGTGTAACATAATGAAAATCTCTTCGGTCTATTTTCATTTGGATAAGGTCATGAGTAATAACACGATTTGCATACATACCTAATACTACATTTTTCATCGTGTCAAAAGAATCAACTAATCTAAAACTGGTTACTGATTCGTATGAGGATTGTTTACTTTCTCCCATATTGGCTGGTATATACTTATAAGATGCCACAAATGGTTTCACCGTTGGATCAATCACAATATTATTATCATAAATGGGAATATGTGAAGACTTGTCAGTAGTAGCAGTTTCTAACATAGCATTTATCGCTAAATGGGGATATTCTTCTGCCACCACGTCACTATCTTTTTCTTTAAAAAGTCTAAAACCACCCAACATAAGAGTTTCTATGGAAACAAATCTAAATCCTTGAAGGGTTTGGTAGAAAACAAAATTAGCACCTTTCGTTTCTGGATTCGCGGACACTGCTTTTGAAGCCAAAAAAGATATAGCTTTAAATGGATTCCAATTTGGAATTACTATTTCAGATTTATATCTTGTGGGTTCAACCAAAAATGGTTTTCTTGTTTTAGGCTGTCTTAAAGGTTTCTTCTTTCCAATAAAGAAATCATAAAATATATCTCTTGCCATGTCTGCAAGAGTGTAGGGTTTAACTTCATCAGAAGTTCTTGTATTTGGAATATTTTGTTTTGTTGGATAAGTTTTTCTAACCTTCGATAACAAATTTGTAAATTGATTATCTGTTACAAAGTATAATTTAATAGTTCTGGAATTGTCTGTTACTTGAACTGGTGGGTCTACCCTGTAAACTCTAAAACGATTAATTACTTGTTTCGGTGCTTCTGATGCAGAAGGAACACTTGTATTACCTGGTCCAGCAGTGGGGGGAAGAGTGGCCCCCGCAGTAGAAAAAGAAACATCAAGAATTTCTTCTCCAATAATAGGAAAAGATTCTATCAGACCTACCGTATCAGTAAGTGTAATATCACCAGAAACGATTGGAGAATATATGTCTTCATAAAAATTTAACACATGCCAAACACTTGTGGTAAGGTCTAAAAAATTAGCACCACGGCCCGTTTTTATATCAAGGTTCGCAGATGTTAGTTTCATCATAGTGATATTAAAATCACCAGCAAATGCTGCAGGTTTTTGGGGATTAAATGCGGTTTTCTTTTCCGTGTCCTTTAGCGCGTCTGTCATTATCTAAATAATCCTCTAGCTTCATCTTGAACAGATTGTATGTACGCAGAATCAATTAACTGAATTTCTCTTTTTGATTCATTCAAATCTCGTTCATATCCGTATGAATATATTATTTCTCTTTCTGTAACAGCTGTCTCTGTATAAGTTTGATAATCAATTTCTAATTTATGTGCGGGAACTGGATCACTGGTTCCTGTTTTTTCAGCTCTAGCTCTTGCAATATATTCATAATGATGTATTTGAGATTGTGCTGTTTCTATTGAACCATATTTGTTTGATACATAACTTCTAAAATCTTTATAACCAAGAGGCCATTCCCAATAAGGATCTAATATGTTGTTTATAAGATATATTGCCCAAGTATAAATTGTATCTCCGTAATATTGATAAGAAAGAACATCTGGTCGCATACCTTCTGGAACAACATAAGGATAATATGTTGCTATATCATTTTCAACTGCACCCCTTAACTTGTTCCTAATCATTAAATTGACAGCAACAGTATAATTTGGAACTGTAGAATTATCACCAGATATATCATAGGCTATTCTTGGATAATTTGAAAAAAATTCTGACATATTAATAGCCCTCGTCTATGTCTTTTTTAGTAAGAAGTTGTGTTTCTTTAAATGACATTGATATTGTAGTAGTCAATGGATGTGCATCATCCATAAAAGAAGTAAGGCCAGATGTTGTGTAATCTGCATTAAAAGATTCCATAAAGCAATTATGAATTTTAAATAGTGGTTTAGTAACATCACTACCATCAACTTCTTTTCTATTAACATAATATTTTATTTCAAATTCGTCTGGATAAGTTAAAGCGACAGATGATGTGCTGTTAATTCCAGTTCCTGCACCTGTGCCTGGATGCATTCTTCTTTTGAAAAACTTAACTATCTTAAAAATTTGTTCTGCTTCTTTTACGTCTTTTGGTACCATTACAAAGGTGTAAGAGAAAGTACGAAATCCGCCAGGCCCCTGATACACTACTGCTTTATGTGGATTTAAAATTTGTCCAGTTGCCCGCGATACAGCCTGCCCCACATCAGTACCAGCAAGTGATGTTAAAGCAGCGGCCGCTCCAGTTTTACCTAAAATTTTAGTCGTTGCCTTTAAAGCATCTACATTAAGGTTGTCTTTTGCACCACTAAAAGCAGCTTCTATAGATTCGGCTGCAGTACCAAAATTTCCTCCGGTCAATGCACTACCTATACCGCTTCCTTGGGCTTGATGTAAAGCTATAGAAGCTCTTGCGTCTATATCACCAATAGTTTGACTATAAGATGTTTTTAAAGCATCGGGAGGCATATACAAAACAACATCACCATTTTGTGTTCCTCTTGTAGAATTTGTTGAAGTATATGATCTTTTTGCAATAAATCTTATATAATGAGGATATTCTGTTGGTCCAGAAGCCGTTATACCTGTTGGATACACGAAATGGTCTCCTGAACCATCTTTAAAATTACCACCAGTAATGTTTTGTGGATGATTACTCATATTATTGTTCCTGTAAATTGATAATTTGATTTGGACGGTTTTGTGCCGTTACTACATATTTATATGAGGATTAAGAAAGGATTTTATAAACCAAAAAACATATCTAAATACAGAGGTGATTACCGTAAAATATTTTATCGTTCAGGGTTGGAATTGAAGTTTATGAGATATCTTGATGGTAAAGACTCTATTTTAAAGTGGTCAAGTGAAGAGATTGTTATTCCTTATCGCTCTCCCATAGATGGTAAAGTTCATCGATATTTCCCCGACTTTTGGATAAAAACTTCACAATGTGAAACTCTTATAGAAATCAAACCAAAGATTCAAACTAAACCACCCAAACCAAAATCAAATAGAAGAAGATTTATCCGAGAGGTTAAAACTTGGGGAGTCAATGAAGCAAAGTGGAAAGCAGCAACAACATACTGTGAAGCCCGAAATTGGAATTGGCAAATTTTAACTGAAGTAGATTTAACTAAATATTAATATTATGATAAAAGAATTAGAAGAAAGTTTTTTAGACACACTCAAATCAGCAATTAAGACGAGTTCTGCAACAACAAAAGCTAGGGCGGCTGGGGATTGGTTTAGAGAAAAGGTCAAACAAGCAAGTGCAAGTGTTCAAATGAGAGCAGTGACTCCAAACCAACTTCTTAAAAGACAAGAAGAAGGTAGCGCAGAACTTGGAAAAATGTTATTCTACAAATACGACCCAAAGTTTGCTAAAAAACTACCCTATTGGGACATGTATCCTTTGGTGTTTCCATTTGAGAAAGCCAAAGGTGGATTCTATGGGTTGAATTTACATTATATTCCACCAAGAGATAGAGCAATTCTTATGGATACGTTGAAAGAATATGCAACTAATAATAAATATGATGCGACCACAAGATTGAAAATAACATATGATTTATTGAAGGGGTTTGGTAGAGCGGTTCCTTGTATAAAAAGATATCTTGGCTCTAATGTTCGTTCAAATACTGTGAGGATAAACGCAGACGAGTGGGAAATAGCAATATTCCTACCAGTTGAAAGATTTCAAAAAGAAAAAAAGAGAGTTGTCTGGAACGACAGCAGGAAATACTATAAATGACACAAACCGTATTTAGCATAGAAAAAATAAAATCTAAGGTTAGTAATTTTGCTAAAGGAAATAGATATAATGTAAATATTATACCTCCTGCATTTATGTCATCGGGGGGTGCTGTAACAGAGAGTTTACAATATTTGTGTGAAGCAGTTTCACTTCCAACTAAAGGTTTAGCATCCAATCCACAGGACATATACGGCCCACCAAGAGAAATACCATATAGAGAAACATTTACAGAGGCTGCATTATCATTTATACTTGATGATGCTTTTACTGTAAAAAAATATTTCGATGAATGGCAGGCAGGTATTATAAGTCCTACTACCAACAATCCCAATTATTATAATAATTTTGTTGGAACGGTTAATATATCTAGGTTATCAAATGATGCAACTTCGTTTGCTGATGCGACAAATAAGTATGAAATAATGTTGATAGAAGCATATCCTTCTGTTGTTGGTGAAATTGCATTAGGGCATACACAGGGAAATGAAATATTAAGACTTAATGTTACATTTAAATACAGAAGATGGAATTCACTTTAAAAAATTCTTTTGGTGGATGAATAATATTATAATAAAAAATGATTTGAAAA
>Ga0233437_1007074_pt1 | contig 11058 bp, 11 predicted proteins | sample SI_122_August201_FD_182714 | JGI IMG/M metagenome (GOLD analysis project Ga0233437, IMG submission 182714) | Seawater microbial communities from Saanich Inlet, British Columbia, Canada - SI_122_August2016_200_MG | ecosystem: Environmental > Aquatic > Marine > Inlet | place: Canada: British... | reverse complement strand
GTAACAGATATTTTCTCTCTCATGTTGGTATCAAATTCAAGACGATCAAAATTTTCATCAATAAAGGAGAGTGCATCCATAACCTTTGAGGCAATTTTGTTTGCTTCAAAAGGGTCGTGGTCCTCATTCTCAATCATGCGCGGATATTCATTTTTTAATGCTTCCCCGCAGGTGGAACAGTCAACAAGAATTCTATCGGCATCAAGATTTTTTAAGACATTGATATTGGTTGTAATATTTTTTAATGCCTTGTAAGCCGCTCCATGAAATAATAGGGGAATTGAACAACAGACCTGGTCTTTTGGGATAATAATTTTATATCCCATGTGTTTTAAGATTTCGATAAAGGAAAATCCTGTATCATCATATAAATAATTTGTTGCACATCCGGTAAAGTAGACCAGGGTTCCAATTTGTTCTTTATCCGGAAGGATAACTTCATCATTTGTTTTTCGAAATGGTATGGAATTTAGTTTTGGAAAATTTTTTAAGGGAATGTTTCCAAGTTTATAGTTCTTAGCAAAATAGTCAGGTATAATTTTTTGTCCTGCTCTGGCAAGGCCGGCTCCAAATTTTAATCGATATTCTCGGCTTAAAAGATAAATCAGGCTTTTGATGGCTGGCTCTTCGCCCTGGGCCTCCACCATTTTTTTTCTCATTTCCATGAATTTTGAATAATGATTGATGCCGGAAGGGCAATTAGCAGAACATGAGCCACACATCAGGCACTTTGATACGATCTCTTTTAGCAGGGGAGAAGAAGCAAGGGTATTATTCTCATGGGCTTTTATCAGCTGAAGCTTGCCCCGCGGGGAAGACTGTTCTTCTTTTATTATTTTATAAACCGGGCAGACATACAGGCATAGGCCGCATTTGCCACAATTTTGAAGTAATTTGGGCGTCATACAAATTTTCCGGGGTTAAGGATCAAATCAGGGTCAACAGCCTGTTTGATTGTTTTTATAAAATCCATGGTATCCTTATTCATCACAAAGGGAAGATAGGGGGCTTTGGCAAGCCCGATCCCGTGTTCTCCGGATAGGGTACCCCCAAGCTTAGCTGCGGCTTGAAAAATTTCAGAGAATGCTTTTTCGACTTTTTCCCAATCATCTTTATTCTCTTTGTCTGTAGGAATCATGGGATGCATGTTGCCATCTCCTGCATGGGCCAGAATATAGGCTTTTAGACCATATCTATCTGCAATTTCCATGATTTGACGTATCATTAAAGGCACTTTGCTTACAGGAACTGTCACATCTTCAGTAATAATATCAGGAGCAAGCTTTGCAAATACACCATAGGCAGACCGCCTTGCCGTCCAGAGGCTTTCTCTTTCAAGCTCAGATGCGGCTGTCTGGATGTTAACAGCACCATTTTTTTTGACTTTTTCAATGATCTTTTTCATTTCTTTTTCGCAGGCTTCCATGACACCATCAATTTCAATGAGAAGCGATCCTTCGGCTTTTCTGTCCAACCCCAGGTTAGCACTGTCTTCAATTGCGTTCAAAGTCAGTTTGTCCATAAGTTCCATTGCAACAGGGATGATGCCGGAACCAATAATGTCTGTAACGGCCTTTGCAGTGTTATCAAGATTATCAAAGGTTACCATCAGCGTTTTTACAGCCTCGGGTATTGGCATGACTTTTAAGGTTGCTTCGGTGATAACGCCAAGTGTTCCCTCTGATCCGCAAAAAAGCGATGATAGCTTGTAGCCTGTGACATCTTTAATGTTTTTGCTGCCGAACCGGATGATCTTACCCGATGCCAGGACCACTTCCATCCCAAGAATATAATCAGCGGTGACACCGTATTTCAGGCATCTGGGGCCGCCGGCGTTCATGGCAATATTTCCGCCAATGGTGGAGGTGTTCATGGAGCCTGGGTCAGGCGGATAAAAAAATCTAAAGGGCAACAAAGCTTTTTGGACATCGGCATTGACAACTCCGGGTTGTACAATGATATGCCGGTCGCGGGTGTTTACCTCGATGATTTTGTCCATTTTTGAAAAACAGAGAACGATCCCCTGTCTTATGGGAACAGATGCACCGCAGAGGCTTGTTCCGGCACCACGACCGGTGACAGGTATCTTATGCCTTGAGGCGGCCTGCAATATTTTGGATACCTCATGGGTTGTTTCCGGGAAAATAACTGCATCGGGCAAAGACTCTACTAAAAATGCATCATAGGCATAACAGAATATTTCCTCTTGCCGGTCAAGATATCTGTCTTTACCGACGATTTTAATCAGCTCATTTTTTATTTGGGTTTCCAGCATAAAAAGTTTTCCTTAAAATTATAGATATAGATAGCATGAAGCTGAATCCAATGGTATTTTTATTGATATTGAAATCAAAGATGAAATCAAAATACATCATTGGAATGGAATAAAGTATTTGTTTGCTATTTGTCAACTTTTATAAAATAAAATTTAAAAAATATTAATTATAATAGACAAAAAGCTTGAAAACCGTTTAATTGCAATGAATTATTTTTATAATAGGTTTTTGAAGATAGAATGAAAATCCTGCCAATTATTTTCTAATTAGGAAACTTTACTCTCGTTCTTCCCATCTATTGATTTTTTTAATTCAAGATCCATTTATAATTTAAGGATCAGATCAAAAGATAAATATTGCCCGCCAAAACGCCATCATTTTTTTTGTTTAATTCGCAGGGCATAACCAAAGATATAAAATCGGCTTGATCCTCAGGTTGAAGCGGCGTATGCTCACAAAAAAAACAGCTTTCCCCACACTTTGAATGGGATTGATGAAAAGGTAAGGAGTGAAAAGTGGCATTGATATTGAATATTCTATGGTTTATTTTTGGCGGAGGACTTCTGGCCTGGATTTTATGGGTTCTGTTGGGCTGTCTGCTTTACATCACAATAATCGGCATTCCATTTGGCATTGCAGCATTCAGAATAGCAGGTTTTGCAGCGTTTCCTTTTGGAAAAGAGCTTGTGGATTCACGTGCCCTGGGAGAGGAAAGGATTACTGGTACAGGACTTGCTAATTTTTTATGGATTGTTCTTGCCGGGATCTGGCTTGCCATATCTCATATCGTTACCGGTGTCGGCCTGTGCCTGACCATTATTGGAATCCCTTTTGGATTTGCACATTTTAGACTTGCCAGTGTCTGTTTTGCACCTCTTGGGAAAAAATCCATACTAAAGTAAATTGGAAAATAACACAGGATAGCTCCTTTGAAGATTCCGGTAAAATGGTAAAAGACTTATAGTAAGGTTTTCCATGTGGATGGAGAATATTTCATTCTCTATCCACATGGCAGTCAGAGAGCTGTTTCCGGGTGAAATACCTTTATTCCTTTTAAGTCTTCACCCAGATACTCCCGTTCATTGGGCCCCAATATCCCCAATGATAAACAAATCAGGGTCCACATATGTACGACAGGGTAATTCCCGCCAAAATGCTCGCTGAGTTCATGGATCTGGGCATGACAGTTGTGACAGCCGGCAATACAGTAATCAGCCCCTGTTGCCTTGATCTGTTCATCTTTTATCTTTCCGAATGCCAGGCGCTCATCCTTGAATCCTGATTGAAGGAAACCACCGCCGCCGCCACAGCAAAAATTATTGGATCTGTTTGGCTGCATATCTACAAAATTTTCTTCACCGACAACTGATTTAACAACAAATCGCAAATCTTCCGCAATGGGATCACCATAACTTTTCCTTACTATTTGACAGGGATCCTGTACTGTGAATTTTATTTTAAGATCTTTATTCCAGTCGGAATTGACCTTTAGCTTACCTTCACGAATCCATTTTGCATAATATTCATATATATTTTTAACGACAAAGTTATGCTCAAGATTATATTTTTTCAGTCCTGCCAGGACTGAGAATGTGACGTGACCTCACTCCGTATTGAGAAAGGTCTTACAGCCCAGTTTATTGGCCTGATCCACCGTTGTTTTGGTTACATGTTTCCATGCATCATCATCTGCAAGAAACATACAATAGTTTTCGCCTGCCCAGCCAGAGCTGCCATATGTCCAGTCAACTCCTGCCAGGTGCAGTATTTTCCACAAAGGTACCATCTCGTCTGGTTCAGTTACAGGTTCCCTGGAATTCTGGTTCAGGAAAAATTGGGCTCCCTGCTTGTCAATGGGGGCCTGCATATCTGCAAATTCCAGTTGTGCCTCCTGGTATTCCTCTAATACATCGTTGACAACAAACTCAAAGTCTTCCGGAGAGGCTCCCATGGCACTGGTGCTTTCATTCCTCAAGGCCATGTCACAGGACCCGAGGATTCCAGAGGGCCTTTCTTCTCTGGGGCGCAGTTTTCTTGCATTAAAGACCAATTGGGGGATATCTATACGCATGGGGCATACATAAATGCAACGCTGGCACATGGTACACATCCAGGGCCAGTCAGATTTCGCAATTTCCTCATCCATTCCCAGGGCAGCCATTCGAAGGAATTTTCTGGGATCCATATTTTCAAGCCCTGTGGCGGGACATCCTGAAGCACAGGCGCCACAAGTTAAACATGAGTTTAAATTGCCCCCTTCCGGTAACAATGTTTTAACTTTATCCAAAAAAATATTTTTCTGCTTTTTATTTCCAAGCTTTATGACAGATAATGTCATTGCTACTTTTTCCATTTTGAAGCTGCTCCTTGATTTAGAATCACTTATGTTTAAATTCAAATTTCAAATATAAAGAGCACAATGTATGCCAAAAAATGCAAAACTCGATTCTTTTCAAAATATCAATAAAATCAGATAGCTATGATTGATAACAGGATCTTTTTGTTTTGAAGGTTGCAAATATGCGATTTTTTAACCATAAATAGATTTAAACCTGCGACCTGTTCTTTGGTACCCCAAGTGATACATTGACATCATATCAATCCGGAACACTTGTTTTAAACCCATTGCTATCTTAGCTTTTATGATTATTATAAAAATTTACCACAATCAGAAACGGAAGGTTTAAATATGCCAAAAAACACAGAAATAGAAAATACAGAAACAAAAAATACAGGTTTTGTGAAAAAACAAACCCTGGTGATTGGGATTATAGTGTCTTTGTTCATCGGGTTTGTGGGCGGGACTATATATTCTTCATTTAAACTTACCGCTGACAAACAGGTTGGGCAGCAGAGTATTGCAGTTCCAAATAATAATCCTGCAGCAGGACAACAGGATAATTCAGTGGAGGTTTCTGCAAAAATTTTACAGGTTGAACAATATTTGGAGCAAAACCCCAATGACGCCAATGCCTGGACCCAATTAGGCAATCTATTTTTTGATTCAGATCAGGAAAAAAATGCCATTGATGCCTATGAAAAATCTCTGACAATCGAGCCGGGGAAAATTGGAGTAATCACTGATCTGGGGGTGATGTACAGAAGGAATGGTCAACCTGAAAAGGCCATTGAAGCGTTTGATAAAGCCATTGCAATTGATCCTTCCTTTGAAACCGCAAGGTTTAACAAGGGAATTGTGTTATTGCACGACTTAAACGATACCACAGGCGGTATAAGAGCATGGGAAGAGATTGTTAAATTAAACCCCATGGCCATGGCTCCCAATGGGGAATCTGTTGATGCCCTGGTTCAAAGGATGAAAAAACAAAAATAAATATCATAATATGCAAAACAAGATCTGGAAATTAAAAACAGAACACCTGAATCTTGGAAATTATTCCTTTGAGGTCATAAAAAAAAAGATTAATAATATTTATTTCAGGATCTATCCGTCTAAGGGTAAAATAATTGTCTCTGCACCAGTTTCAATTGATCTTGAAACATTGAACAAAGCAATTCTTTCAAAATCAGACTGGCTTAATGACCAGGTCAAAAAGAGTTCAATTGCAGAACCTGTATCTATTAAAACATATACAACAGGTGAAGCGCTTTTGTTTAAGGGGAAAATCTATTCTCTTAATGTGAGTTATCAAAATTCACGATCAAAGGCTTTTATAACCTTTGACAACCGCATCCAACTTGTGGTGAAACCAGGAACAACTGTCTTCCAACGTGAAAAAATTCTAATCGCATTTTATCGAAAAGAATTAAAACGATCCATTGGCATCTATGTTGCCAAGTGGCAGCCTCTGATGGGTGTAATAGTAAATGAGTTTAATGTGAGAATAATGAAAACCCGATGGGGAAGCTGTAACATCAATGCCAAAAGGATCTGGCTAAACCTTGCCCTTGTCAAATGTGCTGATTGCTTTATTGAGTATGTGGTTGTCCATGAAATGGTTCATTTGCTGGAAAGAAATCACAATGCGCGGTTCAAGGGATTTATGGACAAGTTTATACCGGATTGGAAAAGACTTAAAAAAGAGTTGAATCAATTTAGTTTATAACAATGCCTTTGCAAACTTAATCAGCAGTCCTGTTTTTGCATCATTTAAAACGAGAGGGTTAAGGTCAGGGATCCTATCATCTGACCCTGTTTCTGGTTGTCAAATTGTTTGGTTCTGAAAAGATGCCTGTAGGTAATTTTGAACATGTCTATATTAAATGCTAATCCCAGAGAAAGATCCGTAACTATATTTTTTTTATCAACACTGTGGCTTTTCTCCCAGGTGTTTCCATCAAGAAAGATGTCATGGATTACACCTTCAACCTGGGAACTTGCAAATACATGCATGCCCCATGGGGTTTGCCCTTGTTGTGAGCTTGAATTGACAGGCGCGGTGACTCCGGCTCCTGCGCGGATCACATCAGATCCGAAATCCTTTGGGATATTATAGCCGAAACGGATTTCACCTCCTGCATTGCCCGAGGTTTTTACATTACCCAGAGCTAATCCGGCATGGGAAATTAAGTCATAGTCCAGAATATCAAATAACGCTATGCTGTGCACCCTCCATTTCCGCTGCCAGGAAAATCTGACTGCGGGTTCGTTATGGAGCTGGTTGTTCCAGCCCTTTGCAGTGGGGATGTCCCGGATTTCATGGACCGAGTTCTGTGCGAGTTCTGCTTTGGCAGCAGGACCCACAACACCCAGGACAATTTCAAGCGTGTCAAGGATGGTATTCGTTTTGCTGTGCAGGGCCAGTCCGCCATACAGGAAACCGGCATAGGGTCGTTCTGATTTAAGCAATGCAGTCGCCTGGATATCAGAAGGTGTATAAATCTGCTGTCCCAGTAAAATACCGACATTGTGAATACTTTTTAACTCGCTTGAAAATGGGATGGTCTGGATGATGGAATGGATTATGGGTATGGACCATTCAGGCAGGCGCGGGTCATCCTTGTATTGTTTCAGATCGTTTGAAAGCCAGGTAATCTGGACTGCATTGGTATAATATTTATCTGTGTCACCGAAAAGGTCATTTTCAAAAAAAATTTGAACTGTCTGAAGTTCGTGAGGATCTTTGGGCCATGCATTGGTTGAAAAAAAGAAAACGCTAAAAATAATGCTGATACATAAGAAGCGTATAACCCAAAATCTGAAAATTTTTCCTGGCACTGTAAAAGACCTTATGGAATTTGATAAAACCAAAATACTATACACCAATATCCGTTTAAATCCAAGAAATGGTTCTTTCTCCCAGTTTGGTGAAGTAGTTATGCATACATTAATTTCCCTTTTGGTTTAGGGATTGTACGACCTAAGTCTTTAGCAGTTTCGAGCCATTCGTTTATAATAGTTTCTGCGTTTGATACAGCTTCTTGATAACTATGGCCATCTGCCATGCATCCAGGGAGCTCGGGAACTTCGGCAATAAATAATTGATCCTCCTCGCTCCAATGAATGATCATTTCATATTTATTCATCATCTACTCCCATATTTAATTTATATTTCAATATTATATTCCTAACTTGTTTTACTTGGTATGCCTTAGATTTTGAACCCAGGGGTTGTAGGTTTAGGATTTCATCAACACCAGCTTTTGATAAAATATGGTGATCACCTCGTATTCGTTCTTTAAATCCAAATGTTATCAATAAATTGCACAATCCAATAAACGGAATATTTGAATCCGAAAGCCCTCTTATAACTTTAATCAATAGTTTATCATATTTACCCATGATTATCCCTGTATAAAATTGTTACTTCCAAAAAAAATACAATAAAAAGTAATGCAATGCAATTTTTAATTAATTTTTTACTAAAAATACGCCACATTTTAATTGATACCCAGCGCTTTATTGACGAGCCGCCCCAGTCAAGGAATGAAGCTTTGGCTTCATTTATGAGGCGGATTAATATCTGTGAAGAAAGAGGCAGTGGAATCGACAAGGTAATATTCCAGGTTGAGTTTTTTCAGCTGCCTGCCCCTCAATTTAGGGTTATTGCTGATAGCTTAGATAAAGAAATGATTAGTAGTCTGGTTTTTTTAAAGCCTTCCTTTTCGGCTTGTTCGACATCACAAAAACAAAATCAAGGTTTGAAATGGTATTGTTAAAATATTACAATCTTGATGCCATCACAGCAGCTCCAATAGCACCATTTTCCTGGGGTGATTCACCAACAATGAGTTTAAATCCAAGGCGGTTTTCAAGGGCCCTTACCATACCTTTATTTTTTGCCACACCCCCTGTCATCATTACAGGTTCTTTGATGTTTATTTTACTGGCAAGAATGGCAACCCGGGCCGCTGCAGACTCATGAATGCCTGCAATGATGTTTTCTCTTTTTTCCTGTCCTGCAATCATGGAAATGACTTCTGATTCGGCAAACACCGTACAGATACTGCTGATCTTTGAGGGCTTGTCCCCTGCAAGACTGAAGTCACCCAAAAGTCCCAGGTCCACCTCAAGGGCCTTTGCCATGACCTCAAGAAACCGTCCTGTGCCTGCGGCGCATTTGTCATTCATGGCAAAGTTTTCCACCTGGCCCTTTTTATTCAGAAAGATAGCTTTGCTGTCCTGACCTCCTACATCAATGATTCCACGGATTTCAGGGTTCATAAAATAAGCCCCGGTTCCATGACAGATGATTTCCGTCAGGGCTTTATCTGCAAAATTCACACTTGCGCGACCATAACCGGTTGAAACAATATTCGATATTTGGGTTTTTGAAATTTTGATTTGTTTTAAAAGTGTATCAAACACCTTAATCCCGGCATTTATGGGGTCATACCCCGTCAGTATGACATGGGTGCCGAAAAGCCGGTTGTCTTTTATCACGGCTGCCTTGGCTGTAATAGAACCAATATCAATACCTGCATAAATCATATGGCGGTGACCCTTTTATCAACCATCAGTGTCCGGCCAACACTGCATGCTTTATCGTTAAGATCAACGTTCATATTATTAGCTCCTTTGTTTGATGATTTCCATGAATGCATCAATGCGGGTTTCTACCTGGGATTGTGAAAAGCTTCTGGGGTCCACCATGTCGGCTTCTATCATGAGAACAGGAATATTTGTTTTCTCCCGGACGATTTTCATAATATCCATCTGTCCAAAAGAGTAAGGTTTGCACGATCGATTTGAATGCATCACAAAACCATCGGCATCATAAAATTTGATCATGTCAAGCACCTGCTCTGCCATCTGGTCAACACCGATGTTCAGATATATCATGGTATAGGCCTGGGCAATGGAACCTAAAAAATTGTTTTCATCAGTATATTTTATGGCACCACACCAGGCAGAGGTGTAGGTGTCTGCCACAAGACAGGCATTGTGATCGGAGAATTTTTGGGACAGCCATTTGAGTCTATACCACACGGGCAGATTATCCCATAAAAGCCTGTATTTCTCATTGGTAACCATGCTGATTCCATCTTTGATTCGCTGCTCCATTTCCTCTAAAAGTCCTTTATAAAAATCAACGGCGATTTGAGTACCACGCAAGGTGACAATCAGGGCAAGAAAAAAGAATGCATCAAAAGCAGACATGGGCGATGGCTTGTGGGCTGTGGTATTGAGAACTTTCTGCCAGAGCAGCTGGGCTTCATAGGCAAGTTTGCCAACTTGAGCCATTTTTTCATAATTAAATTTTCTTTTTGTGATCGTTTCAAGAAAAACAATATATTCGTCAAGCTGAGTCTGGACATACTTTGCAATTTCAGAGGAATATTGGGTATGGCAGACAGGTGTATCCAGAATAAACAAGGGGACTTTATAAAACCTTGCCTGAACCTCATACCATTTTAATACAGTACCACAGATATTATTGCAGCAGATCAGCATGTCCGGTTTTGGCAATCCTCCTATGGGTCCTCCCTTAACAACCGAGCATGAGATATCAGCCCTTGCATAGGAACACAGATCAGAGCTGTAACCCATATCTTCAGCTTTAATGCATAGATCTTCTCCCATTTTGGAAGCTCCGATCATGGCCCCATGGTTTTCAGGATAAATAGGGATGATATCCATGGCCACCAATGGTTCTACAGGACCTCCGGAAGTTATCCAGGCAACTTGTTTGTTGTTCTGCTCTGCCGTCATGGCATCAAGATAATAGGTGGTCATGATATCCCGCATTTTTTTTGCGGATTTTATTTTTGTTTTTTCTGCAGGCTTGTCTGACATTTGGCGATTCCTTTTTAAATCATATGAATAAAGGTTTCAAATCGGGTGGCTAACTGCCCTGAGTTTTGCTGCTGATCATCCATTTCAATGGCCAGATTTTTTATGCCTTCCCGGTCAAGAAATTCTTTTAAATAAGGATAATCAAATGCATGGGGATCACAGAATTTGAGCGTCATAAAAATGACTCCATCGGCTTTGTTCTTTTTTGCAAGTGAAACTAGATTCTCCCCTCGGGCAAAGGGTGAAAAATGTTTTGCAGGACAGATGATGCGATCCAGGAATCTTGCGGAAATAGCATCTATGGGGGTTTCATCTTCCGGGATTTGTCCTTCAAACCATCGCTGGCCTGTACAAAGATCATCTCCCACAATAACACCACCGGCTGCTTCTATGGCTGTATAAATATCAGGAGAATCACAGATTGAACCTGCGATAACGATTCGTTTAGCTTTGTTTTCAGGAACATCTAATTTTTCAAGATTATTCACAATGACCGGCAAAAGATCGACGACTTCATCTCTGTCCATCACCATGGAGCCTTTTACAATGGCATACAGATCAGCGCCTTTTATTATCCCGGGCTTT
>Ga0233437_1007070_pt1 | contig 11063 bp, 8 predicted proteins | sample SI_122_August201_FD_182714 | JGI IMG/M metagenome (GOLD analysis project Ga0233437, IMG submission 182714) | Seawater microbial communities from Saanich Inlet, British Columbia, Canada - SI_122_August2016_200_MG | ecosystem: Environmental > Aquatic > Marine > Inlet | place: Canada: British... | reverse complement strand
GCATAGGATGTGCATACTAGATAGGGTAAGGAGCGTGGTTATGATATTAAAACCAATATTTAGTTTATTAAAACGAATTAGTCTTACAGCAAATTGGTATGTTGTCGTGATTGCTGGTTTTATTACTATAATAGGTTTTACAGCCTCAACTACCATGGCAGATGGTCAAAAAGCCATGGATAACTACACAGAGCGTTCTCAGGCCTATTACATTGCTCTTGGTGGCACAGAGTATGCTAAGATTTTAAAGGAAAAAGGAATGGATGTTAGCCGTACCAACATGGAGCTTGGTGAAGGTACTTTTACTATTACGGAAACCGAAGATGGTTATCTTCAAGTAGAAAGTAATGTTGATGGTGAGGTTGAAAACCTTCTAGCCGATTATTAATAAATAATTATGAATAGTAGTTTCGTTTCCACGCATGTCTTTTGAGTCTTTTCAAATCAGAATCTTGTAAACAATCCCCTTGAGAAATAATACAGTTGTCTTTTACGTGTTTGGTTGTACGCATGCCAGGAATGACAGTTGTCACAGCAGGATGTGCTAAACAAAACTCTAAGGCAATTTGGTATAGAGGTTTGTGAAGATGTTTTGTGTCATCACAAAGAAGGTCAATGTGTTGACAGGTTTCTTCAAGGCGCTCTTTTGTAAAATAACGAGAGCGCCAGTCTTTTTTATGGAAGACGGTTTCTCTGGTTATCTTGCCTGTTAGCGATCCTTCGTCAAAGGGAACACGAACAATGACGGCCACACCGTGTTTCTGGCACAAGGGAAAGAGTTTTTCTGCTGGTTCTTGATCAAAAATATTATAGATGACTTGTACACTGTCGATAAGACCTGAAGAAACCGCTTTAAGCGCTGAGTTGGGATCATGATCATTAATTGAAATACCAAAAAACTTAATTTTGCCTTGAGTTTTTAAGGAGTAAATTGCCTCAAGCCACTCATCTGATTCTTGTAGCCAGGAATCAGACCATACATGAAACTGTTGCAGGGCAATGCTGTCCGCGCGGAGGTTTTTTAAACTCAGTTCTGTGAGTTCTATAATATGATTTTTGGGAAACGTTTCTTTCACAGAAACATCAGACTTTGCTGGCCATTGAAAATTCTTTGGTGGTATTTTTGTGGCCACGGAAACTTTTGTTTTAGCGTCACGAAAAGCTGAGGCAATGAGAGATTCACTGTGACCATGGCCGTAAACAGCTGCTGTATCGATGAATGTCACACCAAGCTCTAGGCTACGCACAAGCGCATTAATGGCTTCCCGGTCATTTCTCGGCCCCCACATACCACCCATGGTCCATGTGCCATGGCCAATTTCTGAGACGTTGAGATTTGTTTTGCCAAAGGGGCGGTATTGCATGATAGATAATTACGTTTTTACTCCTGCTTTGTCACGTAAGATACATTATAAAAAGATAATAATGAATATCGATTAACGAATGTCGATATATGATTTAATCAAAATCAGAAATCAAAAATCGTTAATCAATATTCGTGATTCATATGTTACCAGTTGATTTTGTTTGTAATCAGACATACAAAAAACCGACAACCGATAAAAAGGGGATCTCATGAAACGTATAGTTTTTCTAATTATCTTTATTCTTTTTGCAAGCACAGCCATTGCCTCAACAGAGTTCAAAACAATCACCAATGACAAAGAAAGTTATTCCATTAATCTTCCCACATCATGGGAATATAAATTTGGTCATAAAGGCGCTAGTCTTGTCGCACGAAGAGCGGCAACAGATAGCAAAGACAACTATCGTGAAAATTTAAGTGTGATTGCAGAACCGCTTCCCATACAAATAACAGCAGAGCAGTATTATAAAAACAATCTTGTTACCATGAACAAAATGCTTAAAGAATTTTCTATTGAGAGCTTTACAAAAACCAAGGTTGGTGATCGTGAGATGATCAAATTGGTGAGTAGCTACTTGGTGGGCATGAATAAAGTCAAAGCAAAGGCTTTGTTTACTATGCGCGGCAAAACAGGTTATGTGGTTACCATCACGTCGTTAGAAACAGCTTTTATGAATAATGAATCTGAGTTTGATGATATACTAAATGGTTTTATGCTGCCTTAAGCTCTTCTGACTTTTTTCTTTTTTTTGAATAAAGCTCCTGTTGCAAAACAGTAATCCATGTTAGGTTCATTGCCAATGCTGTTGAAAACAGCACCCACTGTGGTTTTCCCAGAATAGCAAACACAAGAAAAACAACTGAGAAGAAATCTCTTTTTATGGCAAAGTGTGCTTTAAAAAAGATCTTTGAAAAAAGCGTGAGATCTTTTCGTGTGTCAAAAGCCTTTTGTATTGCTAATAGGCTGCCAGAGTCACTGTAGCGGAGGACATACCAAAAAATTATGCCTAAAGCAGCGACTAATCCAAAAACAGCAGAGCCTGTCAACACATGACGATAAATGTATTCTTGTTGGTACAATCCCACAACGGTTCCGAATATAAAAACAATGTAGGTAAGGTTATCACAAATTGTATCTAACCACTGACCAAATTTTGAGCTGGTTAAACGTAGTTTTGATAGTTCACCATCCACGCCATCAAGGATGGATGTGAGTTTAAAAAGAATGCCCGCAACAAGATACGTGGTATACGTTCCCACAGAAGCCAGATAACCACACGCCAGCCCTAGAAATAAAACGAAAAAAGTGAATTGGTTAGCTGAAATGGGCAGCTTAACAAGATGACGGCTAATAGCGGTTGAGACATGGCGATTGAAGTTGCGCGAAACAATGCCGTCTGTTGATTTGCGACAGGCATTAATGAGCACGCGCTCGGCTTGTTTCAGACTTTCTGGTGTATCAACATCTTGCCAAAAGGCTTCGCCAATATCAAAAACACCCATGGCACCACTATCGGATAATGTGCGGATACCATCAGAAAGGCTAGCGTCACCATCTTTCTTGGCATTTTCAAGGGCAGTGAAGATGTGTGGGCTTAAAAGAAACAGCCCTGTATCAATAGCGTTGTATTCAACAAGTGTTTTGCCAATGTCAGCGATTTTTTCGTTTTTAACGAGAACTTTTGTGGCATCGTCTTTATCAAAAATTTGATGTGTTTTGTAGTCAACAGCTAAGCATGCTTTGAGAGAGCCTAAGCCATGGGCAACGAGATCTGTAAGTGTTTGCGGATCGAAAATGTGATCAGACATCATGAGAACAAAATTTTCTTTGATCACATCTTTAGCCGCTAAAACAGAAAGGCCATTAGATTTTTTCCAATCAGGATTGTCAACAAATTCAACCTCTACAGGCCATTTGTTTTTTCTAACATAAGCCATGATGCGTTCTTTTTGAAAGCCCACAACAATCACGACTTTTTTCAAACCACCGCGATGGGCAGTGAGTATGATGCGCTTTAAAAGAGGAAGCCCAGAAACTTTGCGTAATGGTTTAGGCGTTTTTGCGGTGCTGTTTAGGCGTGTGCCGGCACCTGCTGCTATGATGAGTCCTGTTGTTGTCATTTTTTAAGCGTCTCACATCTCTCTTTTGTTGTCGCTGGTCGCTGGTCGTTGGTCGCTAGTTATAGGATTTGTTATCCTACTAGCGACTAGAGACTAGCGACTAGAGACTGTTCACGTGCGATGTGAGACGTTTTTTAAAACATTGTTCCTAATTGAAAATATACACTACCGTAGCGCAAACTCATGCGCGTTGTGGCATCTGTGAGGCCGCCTAAGCGCCATCTGTTTGTGAGGATGACACCATAGCCAGCGCGGATGGTGAGGGGCAGGCCATAGCCGACAACCACATTACCAGAAACTTCTGCACCAACGGAGACCAGCATGCGTGAGAAAAGTTCAGCAGCTTCTGTTCTGTATTTAATGTCGCCACCATCACAAAATAAGGCCATGTGAATTTTATCAAGAAAAATTGGCCAGGTACCAATGCCCCAATTAACGTCTGTGGCCAAAGGGATACGGTATTCTGTTGAAAAGAGAACAGCATAGTCACCACCATAGGTAATGCCTGAGAGACCGCGAAGAGGAAAGAGGCGAGATGAGTAGCTTGCGCCAGCTCCTTCACCAAAAGGCCCCCCTAATCGGTAGACACCAAATTGTTGCTGATCGCCCCAAACCCAGCCTGCAGCCGCTCTGATGGCGAGCACTTGATGATCAGACCAAGGCATTTCAATGTAAAAACGCAAATCACCACGAATGGCAATTTCTTCGTTCACACCATCTGAGGCGAGGTATTCATCTGTCCATTCACCAGCTAGCTTGAATTTAAAACCTTTTTCTTGGCTGATAGAGTTTGTGTATTTATGATATTTACTAAAGGTGTATTGGAAACGAACACCCGCATAAGGCATCATGTTGATGAGGTTAACATTGAGGTTGGTTAAAGCAGACCGATGCTCATAAAAATAGGAAAGATTAAAACGGTGGTGTCTGTAAGCCATGGCAATACCAGTGTATGCCTGATATCGTTGTTCAAAGAAGCGCGTGTTATTCACATCGCCCCAGTCAACAGCATAGCGAATGCCACCAAGAAAAAAGGTTGGGGAATAGCGTGAATAAAAATACGTGCCACCAGCACCCAGGAAAGGGGCATCAGATCTGTAGTTGGCAAAAGCTGTCCACGTATGTCTGTACAAGGGGTCTGATCGCCCAATGGCAGCGCCTAAGAGGAGTGTGTTTTCAAAATACACAAGGCTAGGCATGATGTAGCGAGGGACAAAAAGCTGTGGCAACACATGGTACTTTTTTGTGCCCTCAGGATTAGCCGTGTCTAAATTAACATTAGCCGGCAAACCAGATAATTCATTTTTGTACAGTGATGGATAATCTTTTTTCTTTGTGAGTTGTTTTGTGTTTTGCGTTTTAGCTGTTTTTGATTTTTTATTTCCAAAGCCGCCAAAAAGAATGCCTGGCAAGAGATCGTGATCGCTTGGGTTTTGACTAAAGGAAACGGTTGACTGTGCGAGGTTTTTTGCAAACCCATCTAAATGGGAAGACGAGCTGAATAAGGAATATTTGTTGTGCGCGTGTTTTGGTTCGATGGTTTCATAGGGAATGTCGTCTTCTATGATAGAATGTTTGGGTGCGGGCAGTTTATCAAAATCTGCCAAATGTTCGCTGACAAGCGGCATTTCAGTGGCATTAGGGGGTTGTGAGACGGAGTAGTTACGCGTTGAGGCAACAATCTTTTGTTTTTTGCGGGCTTTCTTTTTTGATGCTTTTTTTGTTTGAACATGAACCAGACCAGGAACAGGCGTGATGCTCGGTGCAAATTTTTGGATGTATTTTTTCTTTGTATTAAATCTTTTGACATAAACCTCACGACCATTGGGAGCGGGCATGGGTTCAAAAACACCATCAAGCACATTTGTGAGCTGAGACAAGGCGCCGTTATATAAGTTGTAGCGGAAGATGTTAGCAATGCCTGTACGGTAGGAGTCAAAATAAACAGAATGGCCATCAGAGGAAAACACAGGGTGGTTGTCTGGCTGTCTATCGTTAGTGACTTGTGTGAGTCTTTTTCCTGTTTTAGAATAAATGACAATGTCTCTAAATCCTGTCTGGGGATTAAATTCGCTCACAACTATTTTTGAGCCATCAGGAGAAAACCGAGGGTTTGAGAATTGGGTTTTTTTCGGTGCGTTTGTGATGACATAACCCTTTTTGCCATAGAGGTCATAAACATAGAGTTGATCAGTGTTCATGAAATTTCTAACCATGACAATCCAGCGTTGTCCGTTGTCTGCGGGAGAGAACGCCGGGTCTTTTGCGCGCATTGATTTTTTGGCGTGCTCTTTATCATAAACACGATGCAAGGTTTTCTTTTTTGTGTCGTAATAGTACACTTCTGCAAAGGCTGTTTTGCGCTCTACAGCTGCTAGGGTCGAAAAAGCTAAGTAACGGCCTGTGCGCGAAAAAGACATTTGGCCGAAGAGTTTTCTTTTGATGAGATGAGGCTCTTCTTCATCCTTAAGCTTAATAGTGATGGCAGAGGCTTCATCTTTGTTTGAATTGAAATAAGCATAACCGTGGCCATCTGGATGCGGTGTGTAGTAAGATTGAGAGTCTTTTGTTTTGATGACATCATTCATGGTGGTGATGCCAAGAGCTGCGAGTTGTTGTTTTTGCTGTTCAAAAATTTGTGCGTAATACGCTTTGAATTCTTTATAGAGTTTGTAAAAACTTTTACTATAAACGCGGCGGGCTTTGTTGTTCAAAGAAAAAAGCCATAGACCAGAGGCGTATTCCTTTTGATATTGATACATGCGGTCTTCACCATATGTCTTGGCAAGCCATTCAAAAAAGACACCGCCGTAGAGATAGGGCCCTAAGCCACCAGGAAAGTGTTTTGACAGACCCGCAATTTGATCAATGCGCGGAAAATCTTTCTCATGATGAGAAGAACGTAAAATCATCATGGAGTAATCTGCAGTGCCACGACCAAAACCTTCAGCGAGTCGGGTTTCTTCATAAACAGCCATGCCTTCACGCATCCAGCCTGGTGTGGCGCCATTGGGTGCGACGACGCGGCCAAAGATCCAGCGAAAAGGTGAGGCAAAACGGTAATGCATATCAATGTGAACTATGTGTGTGTATTCATGATTAAAAAGAAGGCGAAAGTAATCTTTGTAGGAGTCAAGACTAGAGTCTGCATCTGGTGGTGATACGTAAAGTAAAATATAATTATAAGGAAGCACAGTTGCCATGCCATTGGCTTCATCACGCGTATCAGTTAAAACAACATGTGTGCGTCCCCAGGGCTTCCAGCCCAGACGTCCTGTGATATTTGTATAGGATTCTTCAGATATTGTTCTTATTTCGTCTGCAATAGGGCCAAGGCCTTGAGGAAAGTGAATGTAGAAGTGATCTGTTTTAAGGGTATAGTATTTTAGGTGGCTGGGAAAAACACCCGCGTTTGCTAAGCTTGGAAAAATAGTGAACACAAAAAAGAGAATAGTAAGCTTAATGATAAGCCGACGTAAAGAGTCTGACATGACTTCCCCTATAAAAAATTAATAGACTATATAAGTATATTATTCATAGCGGAGGAAAAGAGATATGTCTATAATTTAATTGGAGAAATTTTGTTGTCACCAGAAGACAGATTGGGTAGAGAGTAGTCGTTAGTGATTTGGGGTTAGTTTTTTTGGAAACCTAAATGTTTCGATTCTTTGGTCCCATAAAAAGAGAACCAAGAACCGTTAAACAAGAGCCGAGGCAATATGGAAGTGCATAACATTATTATTATTGGTTCAGGTCCTGCTGGTTATACAGCGGGCTTATATTCTGCTCGAGCAGGATTGCAACCCATGTTGTTTGAGGGGTACATGGCAGGTGGTCAACTGATGATAACAACAGATATTGAAAATTTTCCAGGATACCCTGAGGGGATTGCCGGACCAGCTATGATGCAGGACTTAAAAAAACAAGCGGAACGTTTTGGGACACAGTGTTTATTGCAAGAGGTTGATGCCGTAGATTTTAGTCAAAAGCCTTTTAAGGTTGTTTCAAAAGGTAGAGAGTATTTTGCCAAAGCCGTTATTGTGGCCACAGGCGCAACAGCGCGTTACTTAGGAATCGACTCTGAGAAAAAACTTATGGGAAAAGGTGTTTCTGCTTGTGCAACTTGTGATGGCGCCTTTTTTAAAGGTGAAAAAATTGCTGTTGTTGGCGGTGGTGATACCGCTTTAGAAGAAGCTTTATTCCTCACGCGTTTTGGGAAATCTGTTACAATTATTCATCGACGCGATGCCTTGCGTGCTAGTAAGTTTATGCAAGAGAAAGCTCAAAACCATGAAAAAATTAATTTCATGTGGGACAGTGTTGTTGTGGAGTGTGTGGGAGACAAAGGTTTAGAATCCTTGAAAATAAAGAATGTCAAGACAGGGACCGTAACCACAGAGCCTTTTGGGGCCTTATTTGTTGCCATTGGACACCAACCTAACACGAGTCTTTTTAAAGAAAGTCTTGAACTTGATGAGCAAGGCTATATTGTGACAAAAAATAAATCGAGTTACACAAATATTGACGGTGTTTTTGCATGCGGTGATGTGCAAGACAAAACGTATCGTCAAGCGATCACAGCTGCCGGTTCTGGTTGTATGGCCGCTATTGATGCGGAACGTTGGTTGGAGGCGGGGGATTTGTGAGGGATCGGTTCGAAGGGTCGAAGGTTCGAGGGATCGATGGGGGTGCTACCCGTCATTGCGAATCTGAGCGTAGCGAATGGTGAAGCAATCCAGGAACGACAAAACATGTATGGATTGCCGCGCTTCGCTCGCAATGACAACATGATAGCACGCTAGACGCTAGCACGCTCGCACACGAGACGTGCGACGATGTTCCACAGAAGAAAGGGCTTATTTGTTTTATCGGGTACAAATTTCACTAATCCTTTGTTCACTATTCATTGCTCTACTTATCCCTGTTGTTGGCCAGACGAAGATTACAGAGTACCAATCCTATGGTCCGCTCTACACTAGGTCACAGAATTCTCTTTATTTGCAATTTCTGGCCATGCCGATTGAGTCGCCACAAACGTTAAAAAAAGGACAAAAAGAAGCTTTTACGCACACAACATTTTCCAATGTTTTTGAATACAGTCCCATTACAAATACATTTCTCAATCTTGATATGGAAATTTGGCGCACAGCATTTAATTTTAAATATGGTGTGACTGATGAAATTGATGTGATGATTGAAATGCCTTTTATTACAAATTCAGGTGGTTTTCTTGATGGTTTTGTCCAGTGGTATCATAATTTGTTTGGGCTGCCTAATGGGGGCAAGGAGCTTGTTTCTAATAATGAGTATCATTATGAGATCACACAAAATGGAACGGCGTTAGTGAGCTACCCAAAAACTTTATTTGGGCTTTCAGATATCACGTTGCGGTGTAAATATTTTTTCTCAGATCGTCTTAAATTACCGATTAAAGTAGCGTGGACAGGTTATTTTAAAGTTCCCATAGGTCGTTTTTCACGGGGATTAAGCAGTGGCCAGGTGGATGCCGGTTTTTCATTTTTAGCAGAAAAACAAATCAAAAGATTTCATTTTGTGACACAATTAGGTGTTGCGGTTTTGGGCATGAGTGAGGATTTAGCCACAATTCAAAAACGTGGTTTATTTGTTTTTGGTCAAAGCGTAGAGTTTCAACTAGTACAAAACTTATCAATCATTATTCAATTAACTGGTAATACAGCTGGGTTTAAGGATGTGGACACAGGAGATCTTACAGATGCTGTGGCAGATCTTAATATTGGTATTGCGGGTTCTTTTGATTTAAAAAAAGGTTGGTTTGATACGTTTTTTTATCAATGGTCTTTTAGTGAAGATGTGCTGTCACGTGGGCCGAGTGTTGATTTTTCAGTTTTGTTTTTGGCAGGAGTACGGTATTAAGAATGTCGCTGGTCTCTAGTCGCTCGTGATCAGTTAACACATTGATAACCAGAGGGGTTGGTATGCTTGTGATTAATATGAAAAATATTTATAAGGTTTTTATAATGGTTTTTTGTGTTCTGCTTTTAACCGCTGCAGAGACACCAACAGCAAGTTTAGATAAATTGCTTAATGCAGCAAAAACAGATCCAAACAATCCTGAGGTTTATTATAATCTTGGCGTGACCTATGGCAAGCAGGGGCATTTCACAAAAGCCCTTGATGCCTACAGCAAGGTCGTACAGCTTAAACCAGATTTTTCAGATGCTTGGTACAATATGGGACTATCCTACTATCAGCTCAAGCAGCCTGAAAAGGAAATGGAGAGCTATAAAAAAGCTATTCAATACAAACCAAATTTTGCTGATGCTCATTATAATCTTGGTTTGTGTTATTATGATCGTCAGGATTACACGGTTGCGGTTCAGTCTTTTAAAGCTGCTATTAATAATAAAGCAAAATACCCTGAAGCCTATTACAATATTGGTTTAGCTTATGCTCATTTAGGACAGGAGAGAGAGGCTATTGATGCCTATAAAAAGGCCATTACCTTCAAACCTGATTATGCCAAAGCATGGTATAATATGGGCATATCTAATGGGGCGTTGGGTAAGTTTCAAGAAGAAGCGAGCGCTTACTTAAAGGCGATTGAGCTCAAACCAGATTATGTTAGCGCTCACTACAATTTAGGGCTCGCTTACTATAGCTTGAAGCAATATCCTCAGGCTGTAGAGACCTATAAAAAAGCCATAAGCTTGGATCCTAAATTTGCGAATGCCTATTTAAATTTAGGGCTGGTTTATGATGTGATGGGCAAAGGTGATGATGCTATTGCACAATATCAATTAGCCATACAAAACGATCCTAAAAATTCTAAGGCTTATTATAATATGGGTGTGGCCTTGAGTTTGCTTAAAAAATACCCTGAGGCATATAATGCCTATCAAAGTGCCATTAAAACAAATCCAAAGTATGCCAAAGCTTATTATAACTTAGGGATTGTTTGTTATAATATGGGCAAGTTTCAAGAAGAGATCGATTATTATAAAAACGCAATTCGCGTGCAACCAGGCTACGTGAATGCTCACTACAATTTAGGTTTAGCCTATTTAGGCATGGGTCAAAAAGAACAAGCCCGTTCACAATATTCTGAGCTAGTTAAATTTGACCAAGCCGCTGCTGACAAATTACTGGTGACTATTAATAAGAAAAAATAGTCTCTTAATTGGTATATTAAATGGTATGCTAATAGGAAAATTATCTAATATTTAACCGTGTCCTTGTGGACACGGTTTTTTTTTGTCTTAGGAAACATTCCCCCTCATCATACGATAAGAAATAGAAGGTCATTAAAAGGATTATCACAATGAAATTACCTGGGTTTTTGTTATCTATGGGAAGCCTCAATCCCGCTCAATCGCGTTTGCCCACTGTGTGGAACCCAGAGGTTAAAGAACAAATGCTTAATGGTGATCTTGATACTGGTGTTGACAAGGATCAAAGAGATTCTTTGGGGTTGATAAGAGCTGCTGATGACTTGGCTCGCGTGCAAAAGAAAGGTCCTCATCAACCTGTTTCACCTCTCTTGTTGGGTGGCAGACATAGGGCTGAGGATGAAAAGAGTGGGCAACCATTAGTCGTT
>Ga0233437_1007069_pt1 | contig 11063 bp, 8 predicted proteins | sample SI_122_August201_FD_182714 | JGI IMG/M metagenome (GOLD analysis project Ga0233437, IMG submission 182714) | Seawater microbial communities from Saanich Inlet, British Columbia, Canada - SI_122_August2016_200_MG | ecosystem: Environmental > Aquatic > Marine > Inlet | place: Canada: British... | reverse complement strand
CTTTAACAGAGGAAAAGGATATCAAAATTATAGCCGATAGTGGTTTCAATATCTATGAACATAAAATGGATAGGGAAAGACTGTTATCAAGAGTAGCAGAACTGCTTTCTTAATATAATAGATATTCAAACGCTATCATAAAAATGTTTACTGAATCTTATTTTAAAAAATAGATATGCAATTATTAAATGACGATGTTTCAACTGGCCAAGTTAATAAATTGGAAATTATCGGTAAATACGTTACTTTTTGGATCGAGGATGAACTTTTAGGTGTCAATATACTTGATGTTAAAGAAGTGTCGCCTGTAATGACTATTACTGCAATTTCTCATTCTGCTAAAGAAATATCTGGATACGTCAACATTAGAGGTGAAATACATTTGGTTGTTAACCTTCGCTATTTGTTTGGATTGCCTTATCGGGAAATTGACAACAATTGTAGGATTATTATTTTCAAATCCAGTGTTTCTGATCCATTTGGTATCCTAGTTGACAAAGTAGGAGATGTTCTAGAAGTTAATTCGGATTTAATAGAGCCGTATAAAGTAGACGATCCCAAGAAATTGAATACCAATCTACTAACTGGTGTTTGCAAGTTAGATAATCATTTATTGGTGATACTTGATGCACATCGGTTATTAAAGACTGGGACTGAAAATACCGAGAACTAGTAGAATTGCTTTATTTCATGTACGTTTCAGCGCAAAAAAAACAAATTTTTTGTCAGTAGTTTTTCATTTAGTCCAAATAAATACTGACTATCCCCACCAACCTTAATAAGCATTGAAAGGTTGTTATTTCCACTATTTTACCCCTTCCACATTCCATATCAGTTACAGCATTCGCATTAATTCGTTAAAATAATAGCTAAATTGTTGTTTTTTTTAAAGTTTTGTGGAAAATTCCAATATCACTTAACTTAACGGGAGCATGTTTAATATCTTTACAAAAAAAGCTGAATAGGGCTGGGATTTGGACAGAATTTTCCAGATGTCAAGACCACATAAGGAAAGAAATCTTGTTTATTTTAAAGTAATATTATATTATAAATTGGAGAATATCGTTATCTATTCGATGTATGAAAAAACATATTTAAATTTTTCTCGAATCAATATTTGGTGTATTACTGACAAATTTTTCTTTATTAAAGAGTTTACGAAATAAGGTATGGCAAATGCAAAACTGTTTACAGCTTTTTTAATCATAATGTTGTTAGTTGTGCCAACAGTTTCGAGAGAAAATCTGAGCGCAGAAGTGTTGACTCATCATTTCGATAGCATCACAGTCGTGTCCGATGATAATTACCCTCCTTTTATTTTTCGGGATGCTGGCGAAAGCCTCAAAGGAATACTTGTAGATCAATGGAAACTATGGGAGAAAAAAACTGGCATTAAAGTAAAACTGATAGGTATGAATTGGGCCGACGCCCAGGAATTTATTCAGCAAGACAAGGCTGATGTTATTGATACAATGTTTGTTACAAAGGAACGTAAACCGATATATGACTTCAGCAAGTCTTATGCTAAAATAGAGGTCCCTATATTCTTTCATAAAAATATCAGCGGAATAAACAGTATAATATCGGTTAAGGGTTTTTCTATTGCCGTCAAAAAAGGGGATGCTGCTATCGAAATTTTTCATCAAAACGGAATTGTAGATGAGCTAGTCAGGTATGACAGTTATGAAGAGATAATTAAACGGGTTGCAGAAAACAAAATACGTCTTTTCTGCATAGACAAACCCCCTGCATTATACTTCTTAAACAAGTATAATCTTGTTGAAGAATATAAGTATTCAGATGCTCTCTACACCGGCGAATTCCATCGCGCGGTTAAAAAAGGAAGAGTGGATCTTCTGTCAACCATTGAAGATGGATTTTCAAGGATCTCAAAAAAAGAATACTCAGTAATCGATCAAAAATGGTATGGTAAAACAATTGCTGCTACTCCAGGATATGTAAAATACCTGGGCGTCATTCTGGGTATGATTGTAATAATATTTGCTATTCTGCTTTTATTTAGCCTGTTTCTTAGAAGCCAGGTTCGAAAGAAGACTTCCGATCTTTCCAAAACAAATCTATTATTAGAAGAGAGAGAGACCTTTTTAAGATCTCTCTTAAATTTTATCCCCGACATTGTCTGGGTCAAAGATAAAGACGGTGTTTATTTAGGCTGCAATTATCGCCTTGAAAGCCTTTTCGGTGTTAAGGCCAATAAAATTCGCGGAAAAACGGATTATGATTTTGTTGACCGGGAACTTGCCGATTTTTTCAGACAAAAAGACAAAGAAGCAATAGATACGGGAAAACCATCGATATACGAAGAAGAGTTTACATTTGCAGATGATGGTCACCGGGAATTACTGGAAACAATTAAAACGCCTATGTTCAATTTTGATGGCGAATTGATAGGGGTATTGGGGATAGCACATGATATAACTGATCGTAAACAAACTGAAAATAAAATCAAAGCATCTTTAAAAGAAAAAGAAACATTACTCCATGAAATCCATCACAGGGTTAAAAATAATATGCAGGTGATCAATAGCTTACTTCAACTTCAATTGAATTCCATCGAAGATGACACAATCAAAGGTATTCTAAGGGAAAGTAAAAACAGGATTTACGCAATGGCTGCGGTTCATGAAACGCTACATGGATCAGAAAAACTGTCGGAGATTGATCTAAAGACTTATTTGTCTAAGATAACGACTGACATATTTCAAACCTATTCCACTGATTCCGGAAAGGTTAAACTGTATAGTAATGTTGAGAACTCACCAATCAGTCTCAATCATGCGTATCCTTTAGGTTTAACAATTAACGAACTAGTTTCTAATTCTCTGAAGTACGCTTTCCCTGGAGAAAGGGTAGGTGAAATTACTGTAAGCATGATGAAATTGGATAAAAAACTTGAATTAATTGTAAAGGATGATGGTGTCGGAATGCCGGAGAGTTTTGATTGGAAAAACCCAAACTCTTTGGGATTGAAAATTGTTCGAACTTTAGTTGAAAATCAACTTGATGGTTCAATAGATCTCGACAACACAAACGGAACCAAATTCACTATCAAATTCACTATCGAAACCTAATCATGGAAAAAGCCAGATTACTCATCGTAGAAGACAAAGCCCGTCTGGTAAAAAAAGTATTTCCTTTCTAAATACCCTATTTACAAAACTTCCAGAGATAAAATAAGCAATAATCCCGTCCATAATCACAATTGTGCTTCTTTAACTGTCCTGTTAAGCTTCCGTTAAATTCCTGCAATTTGCCAGGCTTTATATCATTTTTATTTAACTAACTGTAGAAAATATCAATTCCAAAGTGAAAGTAGGAAATAAAAAATTAAAATTGATCATTAAAAATTAAATATAAAGCTCTTAAACAATGATCCCATTATTTTATTTGATATTCACATCAGCATAAAGTTACTGTTTAAGAACAGGGAATTGGCTAAAAAAAATATTTTTTGTATACAATTTTAAAAAATATCTTTATGAACAATAGAACATTTCAAAAACATCGACGAAAAAACTGGTAAAAACATGAATCAACGCTTCCGGCGGCCCTTACAAATCATTTCTTAAAGTCATTTCATGACTCATTTCTGTAATGCAGGAATACTCCTATCGATGTTATTTTAATTTATATTTTGGACATAAGCGTTAAAAGTTTTTCTAACGTTTTCAAGCATCTGGTAGGTGCATTGGTTTGTTTTGAAAACCATCCGTACTATTTTGGATGAATTTAAATAGAAAACTGGTCATTAATTTGGAGATCATTAATGGAAAATATTATCAGGCAAGTAGAGTCAGTAAAACAGGCTTCTTATCAGTTGATATCAATGGAAACAGATCAGAAAAACTGCGTTATCCAAAATCTGATTCAACTCATTGATGAAAATCGGGAACAGATATTAATTGAAAATAAAAAAGATATTGTAAAAGGAGAGCAAGAGCAGCTTTCTAAGGTTCTATTAAAACGCTTGATTCTAGATAACAGTAAAATTAACGGTATGTTGGAAGGCTTGAATGATGTCCTTAATCTTCCGGACCCGGCTGGAAAAGTTTTAGCGAAAGTTAAGATGGATGAGGGTTTAATTTTAGAAAAAATATCGGTGCCATTAGGTGTTATCGGTGTAATTTTTGAGTCAAGGCCGGATGCTCTGATCCAGATCAGCAGTCTCTGTTTGAAATCCGGAAATGCTGCTTTGCTCAAAGGAGGAAAAGAAGCTCTCTTTACGAATCAATATCTGTTTGGTTTAATTGAAAAAGCCATAACAAAATCTGATACTGCTTTTAATGGATGTTTGCAATTATTGGAAAGCAGAGAAGACATTAAGGAAATGCTTAAATTAAATAATTATATTGATCTAATCATTCCCAGGGGATCCAATGATCTGGTTCGCTATATTCAAAAAAATACCAGCATTCCGGTAATGGGACATGCCGATGGAATTTGCCATGTTTATATTGATGAAAGGGCCGATATTGATATGGCTGTATCTGTAACCTTGGATGCTAAGTGCCAGTATCCTGCTGTTTGCAACGCTTTGGAAACATTATTAGTTCACGAAAATACGGCTAAACAATTTCTTCCCAAGTTAGTGGAAGCGTTTAATGGGCAAGTAGAGATTCGGGGGGATCAGGCAACCCAGGACATTATACCTGTCATTGCAGCTACTGATACTGATTGGAAGACCGAATATACGGATCTGATATTATCTATTCGAATTGTAAAGTCAATGGATCAGGCTATTAACCATATTAATACTTTTAGTAGCCACCATACGGATTCAATCATTACTGATGACAATAAAAAAGCAAAAGAATTTTTAAGTCGAATTGATTCCAGTTCAGTGATGCATAATTGTTCAACCCGTTTTGCGGATGGTTTTCGATATGGATTCGGGGCAGAAGTCGGGGTGTCAACTAGTAAAGTCCATGCCCGGGGACCTGTTGGTTTACAAGGGCTAATGACGTATAAATATAAAGTTACTGGGAGTGGACATATTGTTTCAGATTATGCCACTGGAAAAAAGCAGTTTAACCATCAGGATTTAATATAAATATAAAGGTAGGAATGAAACGTGATTTTTCAAATGTTAAAAGAGTTGTTGTTAAACTGGGTACGAATATACTGACTCAAAACAATGCCATTGACTTTGATCTTATTGAAAGACTGGCAGGGCAAATATCTTCATTGCATCATGCCGGGAAAAAAGTATTGTTAGTTTCTTCTGGGGCAATCGGTATCGGCGCGCAACAATTAAAAATCAATCGAAAAATTACTAAAACCAGTTTGAGACAAGCTTGTGCCGCCATCGGTCAGCCAATGCTCATGCATCGTTACCGTTTGGCTTTTCAACAATACGATATTCAAATTGCTCAGGTACTCATTACCAAAGAAATAATGGATCAAAGAATGACTTATAATAACTTAAGTACGGCTGTTGACACTTTGTTAAATTTGGGAGTGATTCCTATCTTCAATGAAAATGATTGTGTATCAACCGCTGAAATCGGACCTGTATTTGGGGATAATGATCAATTAAGTGCCATGATCGCCAGTAAGTTAGAGGCAGAACTCCTGGTATTGTTATCAGATATAGACGCATTTTATGATGCTAATCCCAAAGAAAACATCGGAGCCAAACCACTGTCAGTGATTTCAGAAATTACTCCAGAAATTATTAATTGCGCTGGTGGCGCTGGCAGTTCCTATTCTACCGGGGGTATGAAGTCTAAAATAAAGGCGGTAGAAATCGCTCAAAAAGCCGGATGTGAAACCATTATTACCCATGGGAGAATTGAGAGGGTTCTACCCCGGATCATGGATGGAGAACCGTTAGGAACCCTGTTTTTATCAAAAGGGAAACTAAAAAGTCGGTCACGCTGGATTTTATATGCGACTGTCAAAGGGAGAATTACAGTGGATGAAGGTGCTCACAAAGCTTTATTAAACAGAAAGAGCTTGCTCCCGTCCGGCATTGTTACCATTGATGGTAATTTTTCCAAAGGAGATGTGGTGTTAATTAATGACCAATTTAAAGCTATTGCAGGTTCCAGTAGTATAGAGATGCAAAAAATGATGGGTGTGCATTCCAAAGAATGTAAAAATATTTCAAGGGGTGTCAAACGCGATAGTATTGCCAGATCAGCCGATATTGTAAAACTGTAATTTTAATGTTTTTTTTAATTTGTAACTATTCAACTACTTTAAATTTTACTTTTTAGAGAATCTGTACACTGAGCGAAGTCGAAACCTGCGCTCATTTGCCATGAATATAATTTTTCCGGACGATGAATGCCACGTCCGGACAACTGGCAGTTGTTGAGGCTGATTTGAATTTATTAATTGGTATTTTGTTGATAAGGTAACATGAAACTGAACGTTGATCCGCCTTCTGGGTTATTCTCTGCCCATATTTTTCCATGATGGGCCTTGATAATTTCCTTACAGATTGCAAGCCCTAAACCTGTACCACCGGCTCCTGTTTTTGTTTTGCTACTTTGAATAAATTTACCAAATACAGTCTTTAGCTCATTTTCTGGTATTCCAATCCCTTCATCTTTAATGTTGATTTGAAGTGCTGGTACTGTTTTCTTATCTATCTGTCTGCTACCAGTCGACAATTTTCCGGAATAAGTTGAGATGATTATTGACTTGCCTGGTGGTGTGAATTTTATTGCATTGGAAAACAAATTACGTAGTGTTTGGCTGATTGTTATTTCATCACAAACAATAGTTGTCGGTATGTCACATTTGGATAGACCCAGAATGATCCCTTTTTCTTTAATAATAGCCGCAAATTCTTGCATTACTTTATTGATAATCTGGCTGAGATTTGCTGTTTTCATTTCATAGTACATGATACCAGAATTAAGTTTTGATAGATCCAATAAATTATCCAGAAGTGTGAGTAGATTTTTGCCGGATATTCCTATTTTGGAAAAATAGTAAAGCAGTTTTTCCTTGCTGACTTTATCTATTTTTTTAACACCAAATTGTGAATAACTGAGTATCTGGTGCATAGGTGTGCGCAATTCATGGGTCATATTTGCTAAAAACTCAGATTTAGCCAGGTTAGCTGACTCCGCAAATTCTTTGGCAATTTTAAGTTCTTTTGTCCTCTCTTCAATTTTATCTTCCAGGTCTTTATAGGATAAACGGAGTTCCTCTTCTATTTCTCTCAGGCGTTCATTAATAGTTTCAGTTTTTAATCTTTCTTCATTTACTTTCCTAATTTGTAATACCCGATCAGAATCATCCTTGATCTCAATCAGCACGCAGGGCTCTTTTAGTAAAATATTTTCAAAAAACATAACAGTGCATCTTTGTCTCATATAGCCATCAGAGAATCTTTGGTCAGAAAGAGGGATGATCCATGAGTGAAATTTCTGTGCCAAGATTCGGACAGATTTATTATTGATGTTTTCCTGAACGATCCGCTCGGTAAATATACATAACTCTTCTGTGAGGAGTGTTTTTAAATTATTGATTTGGCGAAGGTTTTCTGGTAAATGGCCACGTAGCCAATGGTTCATATATCGGATATCAAGATCTCTATTGAGTATAATGATACCAACATTTAATTTATTAAAATAGCCGTTAAACATGATTATTAGAATATCAATAATTGTTAGTTATGATTGCTTCTTTTTCAATGCAATTTTTAATTAGATTGTTAACATCAATGATCAGTGAGATTTTACCATCTCCCAGGATTGTAATTCCCGAGAAATTTTCAACCTCAGCATACATTTTTCCGAGAGATTTGATTATTGTCTGATGTTTATTGAGGGATTGATCGACTAACAGACCTATTTTTTGCTGGTTATATTCCACCACAACAATCTGTTCAATATCCGGAGATTTACCTTCAATTTCAAATATTTTTCTCAATCGAATATAAGGAACAAGCTCTCCGCGAATGCGGGCGATTTGCCGCTCATGATTCTTTTCAATATCCGCTTTTTTTAATTCGACACATTCTATCATATTGACCAGGGGTATGGAAAAGAAATTATCTTCAATTTTTACCAGCAGTGTTTCAATTACTGCTAATGTAAGGGGAAAGCGTAGCGTAAATGTTGTCCCGATACCTTTTTGGGATTCTATATTTATACTGGCAGAAAGTTTATCGAGATTTTGTTTTACGATATCCAGCCCAACGCCTCTTCCGGAAAGAGCGGAAATTTCTTTAGCTGTTGAAAAGCCAGCTTCAAATATTATTTTCCAAATAGTTTCGTCAGGTGGGGTAAGAGACGGATCTATTAAACCATTTTTTCTGGCTTTTTTTAAAATTTTTTCCCGGTCCAGTCCTTTACCGTCATCCCGAACAATAATCCAAATTTCATTTCCTATTTGACTGGCTTGCAAGTGAATATTGCCGGTAGGAGGTTTTTCCGCAGCTATACGCTCTGCAGGAATCTCAATGCCATGATCAACAGCATTACGAATGAGATGCAGCACAGGGTCTGCAATCAACTCAACCAGTGTTTTGTCAATTTCGGTGTTTTCACCGGACATGGTAAGGGAGACCTGTTTAGCGGATTTCTTAGATATATCATATACCAGCCGGGACATACGACGAAAAGAGTTGGCAATGGGGACCATTCGCATTGACATGGTTTGTTCATGGATTTCATTGGAAACTTGTTGCAGTTGATTGACAAATTGGGAAAAGTCATTCTCTTCCGACATTTGAATATGGGTTTGATGGGAGATAATATTAGTAACCGTTACTAATTCTCCCACCAGATTTACCATTTGATCCAGCTTCTCAAGCCCAATACGAATATCTTTTTGTTTTACAGCTTGAACTCCTATTGTCGGTTGTTTTTCACTATTTAGCGTTTTTGAAATATCGATAAAATCATTTTCAGAATCTGATGATTCTAAATATATTTTATCTTGATCGTCATCCAAAGCCGAAGAATAATCAATATCAATGTTTTCAGTTATCAAAAGATCAGATATGATACTTGTTTGTAACTGAATGTTTTGTGATTCCAGCGTGGTAAGTTTTTGGTAATTTGACAAGCTGGTCAAAGCTTGTCGAAAGACATCAATCGTTTTTAATAGTATTCGGTAATGATCTCCTTTAATAATTTGTCTGTTATTACTAAAGCCTTCTAAAAGAGATTCAGCAGAGTGCATTAACCATTCAAGCGGCTGGATTCCAATTAAATTTGCATTTCCTTTCAAGGTATGAAACTGACGAAAACAGGTTTTCAAAAAATCATTCTGTTTTGAATCCTGTCCAGCGGTTTCCATTAATAGTAGATTCTCTTCAGCATCTTCCAAACGTTCAAAACTTTCAGAGATGAAGAGGTCAAGCATTTCCGGATCAAAAGGAGTTGTTTTTGATTGCTCATGTGAAGAAGGATCTAATATGGATGGTAAATCTTGAAGTTCAGTAATCTGATGTTCGAGTTGTTGAATTAGTTTTTCCGTTTTTTCTTCTAAACCATCGTTCTGCCCTTTATTTTCCTGTTGCTTAAACATCTCCTGCAGTAAGGTACAGATATTTATTAATAATTCAATATGGGTTGAATCAAGTGCTTTTGGATCGGAGCAATGAACAAAGAGAAAGCTTTCGCTTTTATTTAACAGATTTTCAATTTCGTCAAAGTTAAAATAAAACGAGCTTTCTCTTAATGTTTGAAAGAGACTATTGATTGATTCAATGGTTTCGAAATTTTGGTCTTTTGTGAATCCTTTCAACTTTGATTTTGCAACTCTAAGTAGTTTCCGGCTATTACTTAAAAAGTCTTTAGCATTAGTTGGTTTTCTATCCATTATCAATGAAACCATATTAGCATTAGACGTAAAATATATTTTTTAAATAATTGGAAATGTTGACTTACTATAGTGTAAAAACTGAGAGAAAACAGTTTTACTCCTCCATAGCCCTAAAATGGTTATATGCATCCATAATAGTCGTAATCTTTTCCTTATTAATTGATTTTTGAATGAATAGATTTGCTCCTAGTTCCAGTAACCGATCGATAACAGGTTTTTGATAGTTTGAAGTGAGCACAGTAATGAAGCAGGAATTATTACTGCTACGGATCTTTTTTAAAACATCTTCACCACTGATACCCGGCATCAGATAATCCAGAAAAATCAAATCAGGATTCTCCTGTTCAAACAGTGGAAGTGCTTCTTCTCCTGAACTTGCTTCCAGAAAAGTATGTTCACTCCCGATAACTTCCTTTAAATTTTTCATTAAAGTAACTCTAGAAAAACGAGAATCATCCACAAGTAATAATTTCATTTGTCAGCTCTTAGATTTCAAGAAGTTTGGTGATAATTTGTTTAATGTCTTTGTATACCAAAGTAAATAATATCCTTCCATTCAATATTGTATTTTCCACTGAAAAGTTTACTTTTCCTAAACAATAGAGACTATTCTCTGATTCATCTCCAATCGATAAAATTTGATTTGATACAGTTAACTCAGGTAACTCAAAACTGGCTTCTGTATTTGTAACATCACTAATAGAACAGAATATAGCTGTAATTAAAATATTCCCAACCTCTTGAATGGTTTCTTTTTCCATGATCCCGAAGTTGTAATCCGGGGAATCAGGGTTATCTAATAATATATTTAATAATGTTTTGCCTTCTTGTAGGGTAAAAGAAATGATGCCTTTACCGGAAAACTCTCCACGGACTTTTTGACTAACACTGACATATTGAACATCTTCACGATTGCGGAGATATTGTTTCATCTGTTCTAGATCAAAAATTTCTAACCTCGGAAAAGTAAGAATAACTTCACGATTCATGATACCAGAAAGTGCGACCGCTGCCCCACCAACGCCTATATTAACCAGTTCCTGAAGTACATCTTTTTCTTCTGCGTTAATAAGCATATGACTCCTAAAAATGCCCGGTTTTCAATCTGGATTTAGACGCGTTAAATGGTTTGACTTTACAAAAGACCCGAGAAAGTTGTGGTTAAAATTGATGGCTTTAATATTGAATCGTAGTCTTACGTATTATATTTCAATCTGAAACATCTCTGTCAATATCAAGTATTGTTACAAGCG
>Ga0233437_1007067_pt1 | contig 11064 bp, 8 predicted proteins | sample SI_122_August201_FD_182714 | JGI IMG/M metagenome (GOLD analysis project Ga0233437, IMG submission 182714) | Seawater microbial communities from Saanich Inlet, British Columbia, Canada - SI_122_August2016_200_MG | ecosystem: Environmental > Aquatic > Marine > Inlet | place: Canada: British... | reverse complement strand
AGAGATGAAGGGTCACAGTTTCCTCGTTTAACTCAACCGCCCATGCGATCCAACGCGCGCGCACGTCCGATCATGGGCAAAAGCAATTGCATATCCGGCCCCTTGTCCACGCCGGTAACGGCCAGACGCAGGGCACGGGTCAAGGCGTCTGCCGATTGCCCCGATTTAGCGGCGACGGATTTGATCCACGCGGCCCAGGTTGTTCCGTCCCAGGGGTCGGGCGGCAACAGCTCGCGGGCCGTCAATATCAGGTCGAGATCCTCGATCACGCAGGGAACATCGCCAAAACAGACCCGATACCACTCATCGACCTCGGAAAAGCCGGAAAGGTTGGTCCGAACGGTTTCCCAGAAGTGGCGGTTCGCATGTTCAAGGTCCAACCGGGACAGCCTTTTTTCGACCATTTCAAACGGCATCAGGCCAAGTACTTTCGCGTTCACGCGCGCCAGTTTGGCCGTATCGAGTTTGGGGTCACCGGCCGTATAGTCCCGAATATCGAAGGGTTCCGCTATTTCAGAAAGTGACAGGCATGGCGCCGCCGAACGCCCCGTCCCCAAATTGGCCAGCACCGAGTTCAAAGCCATGGCCTCAATCCCCTCGCCGCGAAGGTTTTCGATGGCGGTCGGCCCCATTTCCTTGGAGATGACATGGCCTGCGTTGTCCATGATCAGCGGAAGATGCCCGAGGGCCGGAGCCACGGCCCCCAACGCCTTGAAAATTTGGATCTGGGTCGCTGGTGTGGTTACGTGATCGACGCCACGGATGACATGAGTGACGCCATGGTCGATATCATCCACCGCCGACGGAAGAATATCCGCGAACACACCGTCCGCTCGCATCACGACCGGATCGCTCAAATTCGTCACATCAAGGGTTTGCGGCCCGAGGACAAGGTCGTTCCAGGACACCTCGCCATCATCAAGCAAAAATCGCCAGTGCGGTTTGCGGCCCTCGGCCTCGAATTGTCGGCGCTGTCCGTCGGAAAGCATCAATCCGGCCCGGTCATAGATCGGTCGCAGACCAGCCGCGCGCCGGGTCTCGCTGAATTTGCGTAACTCCGCAGCCGTTTCATAGCAACCATAGATGCGACCCGCAGCGCGCAGGCGATCAAAGGCCTCGCGGTAACGGTCCATGCGATCGGATTGACGGGCGAACTCATCCCACTCAAGGCCCAGCCACATAAGATCGCGCTCAATGGCGATGATCAATTCAGGAGGCGATGTCGCCGGGTCCCGATCATCGAATCGCAGCAGGAACTTGCCTCCGGCCTTGCTGGCAAACAGCCAATTGATCAAAGCCATGCGGGCATTGCCGACATGCAATGGTCCCGACGCGTCGGGAGCGAAACGCACAACGGTATTCATACCGAAACCTGTCCTTGGCCAAACCCTGTCATTGCCTACCGCTTAGGAGGTAAACCGGTTCGTAATCGGGTAACGCCGGTCACGGCCGAATGCCCGATGCGATATCTTAACACCCGGAGGGGCCTGGCGCCGCTTGTATTCGGCCAAGTCCAACATGCGCCATATGCGCCGCACCGTCGCCTCATCATAACCCGCCGCGACCACTTCGGCGACAGAACGTTCGCCCTCGACCAATGCCCCCAATATGGCATCGAGGTCGTCATAGGGCGGAAGCGTATCCTGGTCCGTCTGGTCGGGCTTCAATTCAGCCGAAGGCGGTTTGGTGATGACGCGCTCGGGCATGACGGCACCGTCGGGGCCCAGAACCCCGGCCGGACGCTCGGCGTTGCGCCAGCGAGACAGGGCAAACACGGTGGTTTTATAGACGTCCTTGAGCACCGAATAGCCGCCGCACATATCGCCATAGATGGTGGCGTAGCCAACCGACATTTCCGACTTATTGCCCGTCGTCAAAAGCATATGGCCGAACTTGTTGGAAACCGCCATGAGAGTAACCGCACGGGCGCGGGCCTGGATGTTTTCCTCGGTGGCGTCCGCCTCGCGCCCCGCAAACAAGTCTCCCAGCATGGAATTGTACGCTTCCATCGCCGGCTCTATTGAAATGCTTTCAAGCCGGGAACCCAGAAGAGCCGAGATTTGTTCGGCATCCTCAATGCTTTCACGCGAGGTGTATGGCGAGGGCATGGCGATCAGCAAAACGCGATCCGGGCCCAGCGCATCCGCCGCGATCGCCGCGCTGAGCGCACTGTCGATCCCGCCGGACAGGCCCAGAACGACGCCGGGAAACCCGTTCTTTCCCACATAGTCGCGAAGCCCCGTTACCAACGCCCGGTAGATGGAACCCAGTTCCGAAAGAATGGGGGCGGGGACCGTTTCCTTGCACATCCAGCCATTGTCTCCGGCATGCCATTCGGTCAGGCGCACGTCCTCGGTCCATGGCTCCAATTGATGGGCAACACCCCCGACAGCGTTGAGGACGAATGAATGGCCGTCAAACACCAACTCGTCCTGACCGCCGACCAGATTGACGTAAATGAGCGGCAATCCCGTCTCACCCACCCGGTCGCCCGCCAGCGCGCCGCGAACGTCGGGCTTGTCGAATTCAAAGGGTGAACCGTTGAGAACAACAAGAAGTTCCGCGCCGTCTTCCGCCAGTTTCCCGGCCACATGGGGAACCCACATATCCTCGCAGATCATCACGCCAAGCCGCACACCCCTAAATTCCATAGGTTGCGGCAATTCCGCGGCGGCGAATACGCGTTTTTCATCGAAAACGCCGTAATTGGGTAGTTCGTGCTTTAGCGTGATCGCGCTGATTTCGCCGCCATCCAGCAAAAGAGCCGCGTTGAACAACTCGCCATCCACACGCCAGGGAGCTCCCAGTAGCACGGCCGGGCCGCCGTCACCGGTTTCGGCGGCGAAGGCCGTTACCGCATCCTCGATTCCCCGCTGAAACGACTGCTTGAGAACAAGATCTTCCAGAGGATAACCAGCCACCGCCAATTCCCCGGTCACCATCAGATCGGCGCCAAGATCAGCCGCACGTGCGCGCGCCGCGCGCATCGTCTCGATATTGCCGCCGATGTCACCAACGGTCGGATTAAGTTGCGCCAGCGCGATGCCAATGCCTTCGGTCATGTGTGTAAACCTGTACGGATAGAATCGGTGAGGCAACGTATGCGGCCCCTTTCACCCTGTCAACGTCACCTTGAAACAGCCGAAGTTCCGAAGGTCCGCCGAAAAATGAGAAAAACTCGCACTGTGTGACGAATTTCACAGCAATACCCGTAAAATTAAGGTAAAAAAGCGAAATTATCGGGACTTCGCGCTTTCAGCATATGTTTCTTTTTGTGCGCGGAAGGGCGGTGGGAGAGGCAGTTCTATCCATGGGTAAAGAACCCAAAAAGGTTGAAGAGGTCGTCTGGACCGGCCAGTCGGATCGAACAGTGCGGAATGACGCCGAGTTTTATGAACCCGGCAAATCAGCCGTGGGCAAAGTTGCCTACAAAGAAACCGACGAGGCTCCGCCGAGCGCCAAAAAACACATCCCCGCCCCTGCCTCCAAGGCAGGGATTGCGCCCGCCCCCAAGCCCGCATCGGCCCCCGCGAAAAGGCCGGCACCAGCACCCAAACCAGCACCCGCGCCACAAGCAAAACCAGTTCCCAAAGCAAAGCCCACGCCTACGCCCGCTCCCGCGCCCGCGCCCGCACAAGCGGCTACGGCGCGCGACAAGGGCCGGGTGATCGCGCAGACCGTCGTCGGTTCATTCGTTGATCGCATGAAGGCCGAAGCCCAGCGCAAGGGAGGAAGCCTGTCGCTGAACGACCTCGAGGCGCTTGATGAGGAATTCGAAGAAAAAACGGCGGCCCTTGAGGTTTTGTTTGAAAAAACCTTCGAAGATTTCGCCCGTACATATGCCAAAAGCGCTGGTGAAGAACGACGCGAGAACCCGTTTGATCGCCTGATTGTCGGCCCGTTTGAAAAGCTCCTTTCGGGAGGCAAGGGTCCAAGTACGGCCAAAGGCGGAATTTCTCGGCGCATTATGCCGGGCTTTTTCATGGCCCTGAACATAATGCTGGGTCCGGACGAGGTCGCAGCCTTTAGGGCCGAGGCAAAGGCTATTTTCGACCGCGTGAACAAGGCCCGCGACAACATCGATTGGCAAGCCTATTTCGCCGAGGCCAAGAATCTTCGCCTCAGCGTGTTGATTGCGATGGCCGTGCATTTTGCCAATCCCGACAAACGCGCGGCATGGTTCCTGGACATGATTAACAATCACCTGTCGCCGCCCGAATCCGATACGGACCCGGACGCAAACTGGACATTATCCAGGCCCGCTTACGAACGCATGATCGACAGGTTGTTTGCCGATTTGATGACGGCGGTGGGCAGCCCCAAGGCGCGCGAAGCGATTACCAAGCGCTTCGGCCCCGAAACCTGCGCCTCGGTCGCGGCCATCATGAAGGGCATGGGCGCGTAACATCGCCCGGGTTCGGCGCGCCGGCCCGTTACTTCTTTTTGCCGTTCCACTTTTTCAGAAGGAACTCGCGGCCAACCTTGACCATGGGGACGTCGCCATAGCTGACGATATCCGCCGTGGCATAGGTTTCGGACCACTTGTCGGGAAGATGCGATCCCGTCCCGATCACGTCGATGGGGGCGTCGGCGTAGGCCATGACCCGGCATTTCTCGACCCCGAAACCCGACGAACAAACGATCTTCACGGCGGGGTATCCGGCCTGATCTAGCTGGTCGCGTAAATGATAAACAGCCGCCGCCGAAACACCGGTGCCGGTGAGATAGCGCAGTTCCGTTTCGTTCCGGTACAGCCGGAAGGCCATGGGGGCATGGCGCTCAAGCGCCGCGTAGGAACGCTGCGGCCCCAACCCTTCGACAAACCGTCCGCCGTGGGTATCCAGCCGGATCGAGATTTCACCCGCCGCGGCCTTGTCCGGAAAACGCCGGCAAACCTCCAGCGCGTCCGTAATTTCACGCCCAAAGAAATCGGAAAGCACAACCAGGTTTTCGTCGGGGAACATCTCGACGAACATTTCGGCGGCGCGCAGGGTTGATCCGGCATAGCCGATCAGCGCGTGGGGCATGGTGCCCAATCCCTGCGGCAGGCCAAAGTAGCCTGCGGTCGCATCGTTGGCCGAACCGATAAATCCCACCGCGCCCTTCTCGCGTTGGGCCGCCTCGGACCCAACGGCTGCCGCGTAAGCCATGAGTTCTTCCATCTGGGTGCCCGCGCAATGGCGGGCGTCCATGGCGATGAAGCCCGTCTTCGGCAGATCGCAACACATGGTGTAGGCGTTGTAAGCCGCGACGCAACAAGCCCCTAATTTTTGCAGATAGAGGGTTTCGAGATCGACCAGATGATAGAAAGACCCGGTGATATAAATCAGCGGCTCACCGGCCCCGACCCAATCGCCTTCAGCATAATTCAGGTCGATCTTGAATTCGGTTCCGCGTTCGCGGGCAGCCATTTCAAGCCAGTCGACCATCAGACGCGGCGTGAAGATAACCGGACGACGCATGAAGACGGCGTAGGTCACGGTCATGTCGCCGAAACGGCCAATCGCCTCTTTGGTTTTCAGGAAGTAGCGGTCCGTCCAACGGGTAATCTCGCTGGCATTGGGCCAGGCCGCCACGGGCTGAGGCTTGTCTTTCATGGCACCCTCGTTTTTCCGGGGTTTACGACCCCGTTGTCGCGCGATCTCGTTGGCGCGCACGTTCATCCTTGAGCATTTCGGCCAGCAGGAATGCCAGCTCCAACGCCTGTTTCGCATTCAGGCGGGGATCGCAATGGGTGTGGTAACGCGCGCCCAGATGCGCCTCGGTAATGGCTTCGGCCCCGCCCACGCATTCGGTGACATCCTGACCGGTCATTTCGAAATGAACACCCCCGGCGTAGCTTCCCTCGGCCTTGTGAACCGCGAAAAACGCCTGAACTTCGGCGAGAATACTGTCGAAATGCCGGGTTTTGAAACCGTTCGAGCTTTTCACCGTATTGGCGTGCATGGGATCGCAGGCCCAGACGACCGCGCGGTCTTCGTTTTTGACGGCGCGAATGAAGGGCGGCAACAGGCGCTCGGTCTCGTCGGCGCCGAGACGCACGATCACCGTCAGTTTTCCCGGCTCGTCCGCCGGATTGAGCGCATCGCAAAGCCGGATCAGGTCATCGGGATCGGAAGTCGGGCCGATCTTGACCCCGACGGGATTGCCGATACCGCTCAGAAATTCGACATGCGCACCATCCAGATCGCGGGTGCGGTCCCCGATCCATAGCATATGAGCCGAGGTGTCGTACCAGTCGCCTGAAATTGAATCGATACGGGTCATCGACTGTTCGTAATTCAGCATCAACGCTTCGTGCGAGGTGAAGAAATCGGTACCGCTGATTTGTGGCGTTGTCTCGCTGGTCAGGCCGCAAGCCGCCATGAAGGCAAGCGTTTCGTCCAGACGGTCGGCCATGTCCTGATAGCGCGCGCCCGCCGGACTGTCGGCGACAAAGCCTAAATTCCATTTGTGAACCTTGTGCAGATCGGCGTAACCGCCCTGGGCGAATGCGCGCAGAAGGTTCAAGGTTGCGGCGGCCTGGGAATAACCCTGCACCAGACGTTCGGGATCGGCGTTGCGCGCTTCGGGCGAGAATTCCATCGCATTGATCATGTCGCCGCGATACGCGGGCAGGGTTACGCCGTCGATTGTCTCGGTATCGGAAGAACGCGGCTTGACGAACTGACCGGCCATGCGTCCCACCTTGATCACGGGGCAAGCCGCGCCATAGGTCAACACCACCGCCATCTGCAGCAGCACGCGGAAGGTGTCGCGGATATTGTCGGGATGAAATTCGGCGAAACTTTCGGCGCAATCCCCGCCCTGCACCAAAAAGCCGCGTCCCTGCGCGACATCGGACAGCTGGGCCTTGAGACGGCGCGCTTCGCCGGCAAACACCAACGGAGGATAATGGCCAAGCCGCTGTTCAATCTCTTCCAGTGCCTTCGGCTCGGAATATTCCGGAGCCTGCTTGATCGGCTTTTGACGCCAGCTGGCGGGCGTCCACGTGTTAGCCATTTCCATCCTCGACATTCAAATTAAAGCAGGAAGGCGAAGCCTATACGCCGGAATATGGGAATTTTCCAGACCTAGCGCCAAAAAAACAAGAAAATTGCGTGACGCTAGCGTTTATCCCGCATGGTGACGAATTCCTCGGCCGCGGTGGGATGAATGCCGACCGTGGCGTCAAATTGCGCCTTGGTCGCCCCGCATTTCAGCGCCACGCCAAGCCCCTGGACAATCTCGGGCGCATCGACGCCGACCATATGGCAGCCCAAAACCCTATCGGTTTGCCCGTCCACCACCAGCTTCATCAGGATGGTTTCGTCCCGGCCCGATAACGTATGTTTCATGGGCTTAAAGCGCGAGACATAGACATCGATGGGCCCACGTGCGCGCGCCTCTTCCTCGGTCAAACCCACGGTGCCAATCGGGGGCTGGCTGAACACGGCGGACGGGATGTTGTCGTAAGCCATCTTAATGGCATTGTCGTTGAATTGGGTTTCGGCGAAGGCGCGCCCTTCGTTAATGGCCACCGGCGTCAGATTGACCCGATCCGTGCAATCGCCCAGGGCGAAAATGCTGGGAACCGAACTGCGACTCCACTCGTCAACGGCAATCGCGCCCTTGGAGTTCATCTGCACGCCGACTTCGGCCAGACCCATGCCAGCCGTATTGGGCGCGCGGCCCGTGGCGTACATGACCTGCCCGGCTGTGATTTTCTCGCCGCTGGAAAGGGCCACAACGTAGTCCCCACCCGCCTTTTCAATTGCCTCGACGGTGGTTTCGCGGCGAATGGTGATGCCCTTTTTTTCCATCTCGGACGAAAGCGTCTCGCGCACGTCTTCATCAAATCCACGCAAAATTTCGGGTGCACGGATAATGATCGTTACGTCCGCTCCCAGCGCATTGAAAATGCCCGCGAACTCGACCGCGATATAGCCACCGCCGACGACCACGATGCGCTTGGGCAACTCGGGCAGATCGAGCGCCTCGTTCGACGTGATAACGTGCTCGATACCGGGAATTTGCGGCATGGTCGGCCAGCCGCCACAGGCCACGAGGATTTTTTCGGCGCTATGGGATTTGCCGTCGATCTCGACCGTGTGGGGGTCGATAAGCACCGCGCGGCCCCGCAGCAAGCCGACGGAATTACCGTTCAGAATTGTGCCGTAAACCCCTTCCAGGCGATCCAATTCGCGGTTTTTGGCTGCGATCAACGCCGCCCAGTCAAACGACGTCGGCCCGACGGTCCAGCCATACCCCGCCGCATCCTCAAAGTCCTCGGCGAAATGAGCCCCGTAGATCAGCAATTTCTTGGGCACGCAGCCGCGCAAGACACAGGTACCGCCGACCCGGCCTTCTTCGGCAATGGCCACGCGCGCGCCATATCCACCCGCCATACGGGTCGCCCGCACACCGCCGGAACCCGCGCCGATGGTGATCAGGTCGTAATCATGTTTTTGCATTTGCGCTTGTGTTCCCCGTTACTGATCAATTCCGCCCATGCAAAGGTATTTGATCTCGAGGAAGTCGTCGAGGCCGTACTTCGACCCTTCGCGCCCGATACCCGATTCCTTGATGCCGCCGAAGGGAACCTCGGCGGTGGACAAAATCCCCGCATTGATGCCCACGAGGCCGTATTCCAGGGCCTCGCCCACTCGCCAAATGCGCCCGATGTCGCGGCTGTAGAAATAGGCCGCGAGGCCGAATTCGGTGGCGTTGGCCAACGTGATCGCCTCTTCCTCGGTTCCAAAGCGGAAAATCGGCGCCAGCGGCCCGAAGGTTTCCTCGCGGGCGACCGCCATGTCGGGGGTCACATCGGCAACAACCGTGGGCTCGAAGAAGCTGCCGCCCAGCGCATGGCGTTTGCCCCCGACAAGAACCCGCGCGCCCTTGGCCGTGGCGTCGGAAATGTGCTGCTCGATCTTTTCCACCGCCGCCATATCGATCAGCGGGCCTTGTTCGCTGCCCTCTTCCAGACCGTCGGCAACCTTGAGGCCCCTGACCCGCACCGCCAGTTTTTCGACAAACGCGTCGTAAACGCTCTCTTGAACCAACAGGCGGTTGGCGCAAACGCAGGTCTGCCCGGTGTTTCGGTATTTGGAAATCATCGCACCTTCGACGGCGGCGTCCAGATCGGCATCGTCGAACACAATAAAGGGCGCGTTTCCACCCAGTTCCATGGACACCTTTTTCACCGTGCTGGCCGATTGGGTCATGAGGATTTTCCCGATCTCGGTCGACCCGGTAAAGGTGATTTTGCGGACGATGGGATTGGATGTCAGTTCGCCGCCGATGACGCCTGCCGACCCCGTAACCACATTGAAAACACCCTTCGGAAAGCCCGCTTCCTCGGCCAATACGGCCAGCGCCAACGCCGAATAAGGGGTGGCCGACGCCGGTTTGACCACGACCGGACAGCCGACGGCCAGGGCGGGCGCGCATTTTCGGGTGATCATGGCGTTGGGGAAATTCCAGGGCGTGATCGCGGCGACGACACCTATGGGTTCCTTGACGACGATCAGGCGCTTGTCCGGTTGATGCTGCGGAATGGTGTCACCGTACACCCGCCTGCCTTCCTCGGCGAACCATTCAACGAACGATGCGCCGAAAACGACTTCGCCGCGCGCTTCGGTCAGCGGCTTGCCCTGCTCGACGGTCATAAGCACCGCCAGATCGTCGGCGTTCTCCAAAATCAGATCATACCAACGGCGCAAAATCAGGCTGCGCTCCTTGGCGGTCTTGGCCCGCCATTCAGGCCACGCCCGGTTGGCCGCCTCGATGGCGCGTCTGGTTTCACTCGCCCCCATTTTGGGTACGTCGCCAACAATCGCTCCAGTCGCGGGATTGTTCACTTCGACGGTTTCACCGCTATCGGCGTCGACCCAAAGGCCGTCGATAAAACCCTGAGTTCGGAAAAGCCGGGGATTCTCAAGCTGCATGATTTCGCCTCGTTCATGGCAGGGAGGGAAGGCTCAAAATGATCGTCGCGGCGGCAATGCCGTGCCGGTCGTTACCTCCTTCCCTATTAGGAATGATTCTTAATTAGGCGACCTGCTCATTCGATCAACCGTAAACATCGGTTTTTCTTCGAAAATGGCTGAATACATGGGATTTGAAGACATTTTTCTCACCCGTCGGCCTCGCTTCAGGCAGATCAAACCCTTTCACAGCCTCGTGATATGTGATGCAAATCACGGAAATTGTAACGATTTTAAGTAATGATGGTGTTGTGGATCGGAACAGCCTCGAAAATCACCTCCCGATCCTTGCTTAACCAAGGTAGGAAAGGAGCGGAACCATGTTTAGACATACCGTTACCCGCGATCCGCCGAGGAAGAGCGTTACCCGTCTGGTCGGCGCTGCGATGCTGGCCGCGACCCTCCTCTTTGGCGCCCATACACCGGCTTCGGCACAGAGCGTGTGCGTTGCGCATGCGGATCTCGTGAAACAGCTCGGAACAAAGCATGCCGAGACCCCCATCGGCATCGGCCTCGCCAGCAATGGCGGTATCGTCCAGGTCTTCTCTTCTGAAGACGGCGTCTCCTGGACAATCGTAATGACCATGCCCAATGGCATTTCCTGCCTGATGGCGGCCGGTGAATCCTGGGAACTGATCTCGCCGGAACTATTCAACGTCAAGGGCCCGAAGGTCTAGGCAGCCCTATTCCACGGTAACGCTTTTGGCGAGATTGCGCGGTTGATCCACGTCGGTCCCTTTGACAACGGCCACATGGTAGGCCAGCAGTTGGACCGGTATTGAATAAAGGATGGGCGCGACGAATTCGTCGACCTCGGGTAGCGCGATGCGGGTGGCCCGCACGTCCCCCAAGCGCTCGATGCCCTTCTCGTCGCCGAAGAAGATGACGCGCCCGTCCCTGGCGATCACCTCCTGCACGTTCGACGCCGTTTTCTCGAACAATGTGTCCGACGGCGCGATAACGATGACCGGAACGGTTTCGTCAATCAGCGCAATGGGGCCATGTTTCATTTCACCTGCCGCATAGCCTTCGGCGTGGATGTACGAAATTTCCTTCAGCTTTAGCGCCCCTTCAAGGGCGATGGCGTAGCTGGTTC
>Ga0233437_1007063_pt1 | contig 11075 bp, 13 predicted proteins | sample SI_122_August201_FD_182714 | JGI IMG/M metagenome (GOLD analysis project Ga0233437, IMG submission 182714) | Seawater microbial communities from Saanich Inlet, British Columbia, Canada - SI_122_August2016_200_MG | ecosystem: Environmental > Aquatic > Marine > Inlet | place: Canada: British... | reverse complement strand
TTCGCCTCGCAGAAAAACTTCTTTTATCCGACCAACGAGAACAAACCACGAAATTAAAATTTCGCATAACCAAGGATAAAAGGTTCGTTTCACTCACGCAAATTTTTCATTTAATTAGAAATAATCTTACCCTGCCAAGAATTTTTTTTTATAATATCAATTTTATTAGAAAATCCAATAAAAATAAGAGCACCACTATCCCAACTCCAAATCCTAAAATCCACCAACCATTAAGTTTTTTATTAAACTTATGAAATATCCAATCTGCAAACCAAGAGACAAGGAGAATATAACCTATTTGAAATAAAAGAAAAAGAAGCATATTATCTCCAGAATTTCCAAATAATCTGTATATATTATGACCAATAGAGTAACCTCCAAGAAAAATAACTAAAAAAATTGGTAAAATTTTACTACAAAAAAATTCTTCAGCAGTCCCTGATGCCCAACCACAACCAAACCCTCCCATTAAAACAAAAGATGAAATAACCAAGAGTACAACAGATAAAAAAAGCATCTTCAAAATTCTTGAAGATTTTGATTCTATTTTAGGCGTTTCTTTATTTTCTTTTCCCCGAATAGATTCTTCGATCATAACTTATTTAATAGAATCCAACTTTATAAACTTTATTACAAAAAACAATTTTCCACCCCCCTGATTATTTCTATTTTCTTTTTAAAAAAAAGAAACAAAAAGGAAAGCACACATCTCTTATTTATAGGGTTTTACGGACGAAACCCGCCGTCCTGAAGTGCCCTCTCATTATTAATAAAGAGAATTTGCAACTCCTCCGATTTTATTTCATAAAATCTCGGGTTTTTCTACGAAAAACGAAACTAACAGGGCTTAATTGCAATTTTGGGTTCTTAACGGAAAGCCCCCTAAACTAAAGAATTAGAACTCTATCGTAATCCAGCTATTTGAAGAGTTTTATTCAAATTGGCATATCTTGAATCGCTTTGAGAAAAAGATTCGATAGCACATCTATCTCTATCATAAACAATTTTTCCATCTCTCACTTCAATTCTACTTTTTCTAACTCTGTCCATAATTATATATTCATCTCTCATAAAAGCTGGAAAAAGAAATTCATAATGTCCTACATCATTTATTCTATGGAATGCTACTGTCCCCCATTCAGGTGTAGGATAGCTATCGAAAGGATCAAATCGATTTACAACATCTCCTATAACGAGTAAGTCTAACTCTTCTTTACTTTCTAATTCTGTAACTCTAACTTGTTTTTGTTCACTCATAAAAAGAGTTACTACTATTTAGTTTATAAATTTAATGGAAAGAGGGTTTTCCTAAACCCAGAACTTCTCCTTTCAGTCGACCACGTTGCACCCTCACCATACTTATTCCCCTAATTATTCTTCCCCAATTTCCACCAAATCAAAATCATAAAAAATAAATATATTGTTGTTAGAGCATAAATTAGATTTATTGACAATAGAACTGCAGAAGCAATAGCCAAAATCCAAATAATTGAAGGAAAATATTTCTTAGTTATTGGACGTTCCCATTTAAGAAGTCTGGAAAATAAAATCCCTAGCGGAATAGAAGTTATCATAAGAAGAGTAATATAAACTATTTTTAACATATAATCTCTTAGAATATTGAGTTTTTAATTCTTTTCTTTCCAGCTAACTTCAACATCATCGGTTCTTTCTCTTGGATTAATATCTACTGTATCTAGATGTAAATGATCTGTACTTATTCCAGCTTCAAACATTTTTTGCCCAAGATATCCTATCATGGCAGCATTATCAACTAAAAGGGGCCTCTCTGGACAAAAGTACTTTACACCCCTTTCTTCACACATTATTTTACACATTTCTTGTAAACGAGAATTACAAGCAACACCTCCTCCTAAAACAAGCTCCTTCTTTCCAGTATGGGCAAGAGCCCTCTCAGATGCTTCAACCAACATTGCAAATACTGTTTCTTGCATAGAATAAGAAAGTCTTCCAAGATCTTCTCCCTTATCTAAATAAGTTTTAAGTTTTGTCTGAATTCCAGAGAATGAAACATCCATTCCCTTAATTGAATAGGGCAGATCAATTAATTCTTCTTTATTTTTAGACTCTTCAGCTAATTTTTGAATCTTTGGACCCCCAGGGAAACCAAGACCTGCAAACCTTGCAAAAGTATCTATAAAATTACCAACCCCTAAATCTAATGTTTCGCCAAAAACTCTATATTTTCCTGCCTCATATGCTATAATTTGGGTATTTGCACCAGAGGCATATAACATAACTGGATCTTTTGCTCCTACAGTGTCTCCAATTTCTAAATGTGCAACACAATGATTAACTTGAACAACAGGCTTCTCGAGTTTTTTAGACAATTCTTTTACAAATTCCATTCCTGCAAGAAGACAGGGAGCTAATCCAGGAGAGTTTGAAAATGCAATTGCATCTATTTGATCTTCAAAAATATTTGCTTTTTCTAATGCTTGTTGATAAATTTTTGGAGCAACTTCTTCATGATGCTTTCTAACTTCTGTTGGAATCATTCCTCCCTCCCCATCTTCTGAAGTCCATGCATCTTTTTCGTTTGATAAAATTTCCTTATCTCTAACTACCGCTACACCCAAGGTGTGTGCTGTTGTTTCAATTCCTAAGATTGTTACCATTTGTTTTTAAGAAATTTAGGTATAAAAAGATTATCAAAGGTTATTTCTCCCCAAAACTATTTATACCAGAGCCATTTAAATCTTTCATGGCACCAGAAAAAGAAAAAACAATCTTAGATTACATAAAGCGAGTAGCACCAGGGAATTCAATAAACAGCGTCATAGAGGATCTCTTAGGCTCAGATCTTGGAGCACTAATTGTTCTAGACTCGCCAGAACTTCATTCTAAGAGGTGTTTTGAAGGAGGATTTAGAATTAATTGTAGGTTTACTCCACAAAAACTTTTTGAACTAACAAAAATGGATGGTGCAATTATTATATCTTCAGATATGAAAAGAATTCTTTACGCAAATGTCTTAATTACTCCAGACCATACAATTATATCTTCTGAAACAGGAACAAGACATAAGGCTGGTGAAAGAGTGGCTAAACAAGCTAATACTTTTGTAATTGCAGTATCTGAGAGAAGGAAGAGAACAACCCTCTATTTAGGAAGAGAAAAATATAATTTAAAATCCCCTGGAGAATTACTTAGAGACATAGCAGCTAATTTGCAAGTTTTAGAAAAACAAAGAGATTTATTTGATGAATCCCTAATTAATTTGAATGTTTTAGAAGTATCGGATTTAGTAAGTGCCGGAGATGTTTGTAAAATAATTCAAAGAGCTGAGATGATCCTTAAAATTTCTGTATCTCTGAAAAAACAATTTATTGAAATTGGGCGTTATGGAAACATTATGAATTTAAGGTATAGAGAGTTGATTAAATCTGTTGAGAAAAAAGAATCAGAAGTTATTAGAGACTATGCAATACTTTCATTAAAAAGAACTAAAACAATTTTAGAAAATTATAGCTTTGAAGGATTGATAGACTTAGATTCAATTGCAAGACTAATTCTTGAAAAATCGGCAGAAGAAAGTGTCTCTAGCAAAGGATTTAGGTTATTAGCAATGGTAGATTTAATCGAAAAGGAATCCTCGTCCCTTATAAGACATTTCGGAGGTCTTAAAGGAATTTTAGATGCTGGAGAAAAGGATTTGGAAAAAATGTTAAAAGGCAAAACAGGAGAATTCAGACAAGAACTAAACAACCTGACAGAAAAGATTCTGGAAGGAAAGGCGATTAATTAATAGTAAAACCGATAAGTTTAAATATCAGGTGATAATATAAAGTATCAAATGAAAACACAAAATGTCAAGACTAAAATAGAAAAATATTTCTTCCTACATCCTACAAAAAAATTGAGAGTAAGAGAAATAGAAAGAAATATAAAAATTCCCTTACCTTCCGCCATTAGGTATGTAAATGAACTTGAAGGAGAGAAAATTCTAAGAATCATTAAAATAAGCAATATAAAACTTTTCTCTCCAGATAGAACTTCTGTTAAATTCATTCGTGCAAAACAATTGTTCAACCTAAAACAAATTTATGATAGCGGCTTATTAGATTACTTAAAAGAAAAATATTTCAACCCAAATATTATTCTTTTTGGATCCTACTCCAAAGGAGAAGATACTGAAGAAAGTGATATAGATCTTTACATAGAAACTCCCTCAAAGATAAAGAACCTATCTTTGAGTCCTTTCGAAAATAAGCTTAAAAGAAACTTACAAATCTTTGATTATAATCATATAAATGATATAGAGGATCCTGAATTAAAAAATAATATTTTCAATGGTATAAGATTAAATGGAGAACTAGAGGTCTTTAAATGATTCTAAACTCTTGGAAAGAATGCCTTGAAAATAATTGTGCTACACCCATTTCATCTGATAAACAAAAAGCCAAATCTCTAATAAAAACGGCAAAAGGGAGAATAAAATTTTTACAGGAGAATAAAATTAAAGATGAAAATGCAAATTATATTTTTGAAGGATATTATTCTTCATTAATAGAACATCTCCATGCAATTGCTATTATTAAAGGATATAAAATCTCAAATCATGTTTGTCTTGGGTATTTCATATTAAATGTGTTAAAAAAGGAAAAAATGTATAAATTATTTGAAGATTGTAGGTTTAAAAGGAATGCCTTACTTTATTCTGGAAGCACAATGGATAAAAAGACCGCAATACGATCAATTAAACAAATTAAACAAATACTTTTCGACATTAAAGATGATTAAATCAAAAGAAATTGAAAATATAAGAGACTTCTTAGAAAAAAGTCAAAATCCTATATTCCTTTTTGATAACGATGTAGATGGTTTATGTAGTTTTTTAATTTTCAGAAGAGCATTAGACAGGGGAAGAGGAGTACCTATAAAATCTTTTCCAAAATTAACTAATCAATATGTTAGAAAAATCGAAGAATTTGGTTCAGATGCCGTAGTAATTCTTGACAAAGCAGAAGTTAGTAGTGAATTCATTGATTCTGTTGAGGCAATGGGTATACCTATTATGTGGATTGACCACCATTTGTCTGAAAGTGCTTCAGAGTTGAAATCAAAAGTAGAATTTTATTCAACCTATCCAGAAGGAGAACCTACGACATTTATTTCTCAAAATATTTTTGGAAAACAAGAAGATAACTGGTTAGCTCTTGTTGGATGTATCGGAGATGTTTACAAACCTTCTTTTGCCGAGGATGTTGAAAAACAATTCCCAGAATTATATAACTCAAATCTTTCTGCATTTGAGGCATTACATTCAACTGAAATTGGAAAAATTGTTAGAATGCTAAACTTTGGAATGATGGACACAACAACAAATGTAATAAATTTAGTAAAATATATGTTTAATATAAGATCACCCTATGATTTATTGGAAGAGAATCCAAGAACAAGGCAATTGCACAAAAGATATTCTGAACTAAATGAGATTTACGAAAGACAGGTGAAAAAGGCCCTAGAGGAGATGGACGAGAAGAAGAAAACATTATTATTTAGTTATTCAGGACACGTTAGTATGTCTTCTGAAATTGCGAATAAATTATATTTCCTTTATCCAGAAAAAATAATTATTGTAGCTTTTAAGAAACCAGAAAAAATTAATGTCTCGATTAGGGGTGCCGGTGCTTTAGACTTAACCCACAAGATAGTTGATAAAATTGAGGGCGCGATGGGTGGAGGACATGAGGAAGCAACTGGAGCTATGATTCCTGTGGATAAGTGGGAAGAATTTGTGGAAATGGTTGAGGATAAGGCTTAAAAACAGGATTACATTAAATAAATATGACAGAAATAAAAGAAAAAGTTCAAGAGGCTGAAAAAGATTTGAAAGAGGCTGTTGAAACCATTGAAGAAGCAAAAGATACAGTTATTGAATCTTGCGAGAAGAATTCTAATTTGCTTGGAGCAGCTAAAGACTTGGAGAAGGCCGAAGATGCTGCCTTAGTTGCTACAGAAGCTGTTGAAGAAGCAAAATTTAAGTTAAATTAAATTATACCTTCCATAACCCTTAAAAACTCATTTAGATTATCAATTTTATGATAACTAGAGCTATTCCAATTCCAATTAATTAGGATTTGCATAGTTTTTACTTTATCATTTATTTTTACGCGGTATACCATGAAGAAAATTAAAGATTTTGTGTGGCATGAAGGCATGACGGTGTCGGAATTAGTTGGAAGCTTTGATTCTCTTGGTTATCAGGCGATTGAGTTGGCGGAAGCAGCAAAAGTTGTTTTAAAAATGAAAAGAGGAGGGGCGAAAGTTTTCTTAACCTTTACATCAAATATGGTAACCTCTGGACTAAGAGGGTTTTTTGCACAACTCTGCAAAATGAAATTGCCTGATATTTTAGTTACAACCTCGGGCTCAATTGAAGAAGACATAATGAAGTCTTTAGGTGACTCTTTTGAAATTAGTAATTTTCATGCTGATGATACTGCACTTCATGAAAGAGGAGAAAATAGGGTTGGAAATATTATAATACACACAGAAAGTTATATGAAATTTGAAGATAAAATGAATGAGATTTTAACTAAAATCTATGAAAAATGGAAAGCTTCTGAAGGAAATGCTAGAATTTCTTCTTCAGAATTATTACATGAAATTGGATTGCAATTAGACTCTGAGAATTCTATTCTTTGTCAGGCTGCGAAGAATAACATTCCAATATACTGTCCGGGAATAGCTGACTCTAGTTTTGGCTTTCAACTTTATATGTTTGCACAAAAACACGATGATTTTATGGTAGATACCATTAGAGATATGGAAAGAGTAACAACAGACTTAAGTTTTGATGAAAAAAAAGGGTTAATTTCACTTGGCGGTTCAATTAGTAAACATTATGCTATTTTCGCGGCCCTTTTATCTGGAGGATTTGATTATGCTGTTTATATGACAACCTCTAGTCCTCAATCTGGCTCTCTTAGTGGAGCTACAACACAAGAAGCAAAGTCTTGGGGGAAATTAAAAGACGATGCAGAGGCTGCGACAGTTAAAGGCGATGTTTGCATTACATTTCCATTGATGATGACAAGAGTTTTAGATGATATGAAGGCGGAGGGATTGATAAAAGATGGATCCTAAATTCATCTTATCAAAATCTGCACTTCTTAACCAAGTTAAAAAATTAACAGACCTGGGTCTTGGAGTTTCCTATTCTTATAAGACTAATAGAAAAGTTGGAGAAATATTGCAAGAATTATCTCTGGAAGTTGACTATTCAATACATGCTTTCGAAGAAATAGAAGATATTAAAGACAAATCAAAAATTCACTTCTTTACACAAGCAGAATTAGAAAAAGATTTGAAAAAAATATTGGAGTTAGGAGTTAGGAGTTTTGTCGTCGACAACGAGGTTGATTTTAAAAGATTATTGAAAGTAATTGAAGAAGAAAATATTAAAATTAATTTGTCACTTAGGATGAAATTTCAAGAACATAGGGTTGGAACAGGAAAATATTTTGTTTATGGAATGCCATCTTCCAAAGTTAATCATTTAATAAAAGAAATTTCTGACCATGAACTTATTGACAATCTTGGTATACATCTACATAGGAAAAGTCAGAATACTAGTGAATGGGAAATAGTTGAAGAGTTGGAGGATTCAATAGACAAAGAGAATTTAGAAAGATTAGATTTCTTAAATCTCGGAGGTGGACTTCCAAGCATTTATCGAAGCAGTAGTGTAGATGTTTTCTCTTATGTTTTCGAAAAACTAAAAAAAGCAAAGGAATGGTTAGAGAATAAAAATATTAAAACCTTAATTGAGCCTGGAAGATTTTTAGCAGCTCCTTGCGTAAAGCTAGAAACAGAGATTATTCAAAAATATGAAAATAATTTGATTGTCAATACTACAATCTATAATTGTGCTGTTGATAATGTCTTAACTAGTACAAAGATGTTGATTGAAGGGGAGTTGGAATCTGGAGGTAAAGAATTTTTAATAAAAGGTAATTCTCCGACGAGAGATGATATATTTAGATATAAGGTTAGACTCTCAGAAGATATAAAAGTTGGAGATAAAATAGTTTTTCTAAATGCCGGAGCATATAATTATACTACTGACTTTTTTGGTTATAAAAAATTAGAAACGGAAGTATTAGAATGAAAATCCTCAACTGCCCAACATCTCAAGGCTCATTTGGAGCTAACAAAGGGTGTGAAAAAGCACCTTCTTTAATTTGTCCAGAGGCAGAGATAATCAACTTACCACAAGACAACATTGAAGAAACAAACAAGATTCTAGAAAACAGTGACGGAGATTTCTTTATTGGAGGAGATCATTCAATAACTTATCCGCTCTTCAAATCTTTTGCAAGAAAACACAAAAACCCTTGTCTAGTCATCTTTGATGCTCATGCTGATTGTTCAGACGATTTCATGCCACCAACCCATGAAGATTTTAATAAAGTTTTAATTAATCAAGGAATCTTAAAACCAGAGAATTTATTTTTAATAGGATTAAGGAAAATTTATGATCATGAAAGAGAATTCCTGAATGAAAGGGGAATTAAATATATTGAGATGAATAAAATTGGGACTGTTCAGGAATTATTAAAGAGGGTTAAAGAATTTGCAAAAGAAAAGGAATTATACTTGAGCATTGATATTGATGTTTTAGATAAAGAATTTGCTCCAGGGACAGGATATGTCGAAGAATCTAAAGGTATGAGTTTGGATTATTTAATAGAAGTTCTAAATGAGATTAAAGTTTTAATGAAAAAAGGTGATTTGGTAGAAATTAATCCAGATAAAGATGTTGATGGGAAGACTGTTAATTCTGCAGAGAGAATATTGTCTGCGTTAAGACATCCACAAACCTTTTAAACCACTTTTTTTACTTATGATTATGCCTTTATTGGCTAAGTGTTAACTAAATTAATATAATATAACATGGCGAAAGAAAAACCAATTATGAACGTTGTTTTTGTAGGACACGTTGACCAGGGAAAGAGTACTGCTGTAGGTAGAGTATTCTTCGATGGTGGCGCAGTGTCTGAGCAAGAGATGAAAAAGTTCAAAGAAGAAGCTGAAAAGCATGGTAAAGCAGGTTTTGAGTTTGCATATGTAATGGATAACTTGAAGGAAGAGCGAGAAAGAGGGGTTACAATTAACCTATCTTATAAGAAATTAATGACTCAGAACTTTGAAGTAACTATTATTGATGCTCCGGGCCACAAGGATTTTGTTAAAAACATGATCACTGGTGCCTCTCAAGCTGATGCTGCCTTCTTAGTTGTTGGCTGTGAAGACGGAGTTCAACCGCAAACAAAAGAGCACGTATGGTTATTAAGAACTATGGGTGTTAAAAGTTTGGCTGTTCTAATCAATAAGATGGACGTTGTAAATTACGACGAAGCTAAATTTAAAAAAGCTGTTGAAGATGTTAAAGCGGTTATCAAACAAGCAGGTTATGATCCAGAAACCACACCCTTTATTCCAGGTTCTGCCCTTATGGGTCCAGGAATCTCTAAAAAGAGTGAGGAAATGGCATGGTACAAAGGACCAACTGTTTTAGAACAGATTGATAAGTTCCCTGCACCTGAGAAACCAACTGGATTACCAATGCGTATGCCAATCCAGGATGTTTACGAAATTACTGGTATCGGTACAGTTCCTGTAGGTAAGGTTGAAACTGGAGTTATGAAAGTTGGACAAAAGATTATTGTCCTTCCAGGTAGAAGCGGAACAGGTGTTGAAGGTGAAGTTCGTTCAATCGAAGCACATCACGAACAACTTAAAGAAGCTGAAGCCGGCGACAATGTAGGTATAAACTTACGAGGTGTCGGAAAGAAGGATATGGCAAGAGGAGACGTTATCTGTGATGCAGCTAACCCCCCTGTAATTGTCGGTGAATTTGAAGCTCAAGTAGCTGTAATTAACCATCCAACTGTAATAGCTAAAGGTTATACACCAGTTTTCCACGTGCATACTGCACAAGTCCCTTGTCAATTTGTTGAGCTAGTTGCAAAACTAGATCCTGCAAGTGGTCAAGTATCTGAGGAAAACCCTGACTTTTTGAAAAACGGCGATGTTGCGATTGTAAAGATCAAACCTGTAGGAAATCTAGTATTAGAATCTGCAGATAAGAACCCTAACATGGCAAGATTTGCTATCCGAGATGCTGGAGTTACAGTAGCTGCGGGTGTTTGTAAGTCTCTTACTGCGAAAGTAAAATAAATAACTTTTAATTTTTGGAATTTTTCTTTTTGAATTCCTATTTTTCCTTTTTTATTCTTTGACGCAAGTATATCATAAAGGTTTATAATCCCCCTAGATTTCTAAAATTTATGAATACCGAAGATTTTTTGAGCAAATTTCGGAAAAGAATAGAGTTTAATTATAATAAACAAACTTTCTTTTTTGATGTTAACCAAAGTTTATTTAGTTCCGCAAAATTAGACAAGGGAACTTTTCAACTAATCGATTCCCTTAGAAAAAATGATAATATAGATTATACCAAAATTCTTGATCTTGGATGCGGCTATGGTCCTATAGGGATCTTTCTAAAAAAGACACATCCAGAATCTTTGATTTATTGTGTCGAAAGAGATTCCTTAGCTATTGATTTTGCAAAACATAATGCAAAATTAAATGGGTGTGATATCAAAATTTATCCGGGCCTGGATTATCAAAACATAAAAGAAAAGTTTAGTTTAATTTGTTGCAACTATCCTGCAAAAGCCGGACTAAATGCATTTAAAAAATTTGTATATGGCGCTTCTAAACACTTGAATTGCGAGGGAATATTTGTAATAGTTATAGTAGAGGAACTATTAGAGGATTTCAATAGTATATTAAGAGAAGAAATTGAAGTTTTACATCAGCAAAAATCTTCTGGACACAGAGTTTTTCACTTAAAGTTTAATAAAGAAATCGAATTTGGGGAAGAAATCTATTCAAAGGGCAATATTGATTATAAAATCGGAGAAAAGTCTTATAGACTAAAAACTGCATTAAATGTCCCTGAGTTTGACTCTCCAAGCTTTACAACAGAGGCTATGGTAAAGATTCTTCCAGAAATTTCCAAAGGATTAAAGATTTCC
>Ga0233437_1007062_pt1 | contig 11075 bp, 6 predicted proteins | sample SI_122_August201_FD_182714 | JGI IMG/M metagenome (GOLD analysis project Ga0233437, IMG submission 182714) | Seawater microbial communities from Saanich Inlet, British Columbia, Canada - SI_122_August2016_200_MG | ecosystem: Environmental > Aquatic > Marine > Inlet | place: Canada: British... | reverse complement strand
AATTGTACTTTGTCCTTTTCCAAGTGAATAATCAGTATAAGTAATTGTTACTGGAACTTCCTTATACTTTAATTGGTTCTTGAAAATCTCATCAATAATTTGTGAAGCGTGAGACATATCATCTGAAGTAATTTTAATCTTTTCTGCTGCCTTTCTTGTTAAGGCACGAAATCCGTTATGTGAATCTGTTAATTTAACATGGTATAAAAATCTAAAAGATAAGGCCCCACCTTGTAAAAACAATCGTCTCATAAAAGGCACATTTGAATTTTTGTTTAAAAATCTTGAACCAACTGCAATATCATAACCTTGAGATAAAGGTTTAATTAATCGTTTGATTTCATTTGAATGATGTTGACCATCTGCATCAAAAGTGATTATGTAGTCAGCCTTATTTCTTAATGCAAAATCAATTCCTGTTTGTAAAGCTGCACCTTGGCCACGATTAATGATGTGCCTTAAAGCGTGAACTTTTTCTTTTTTACATATACTATGGGTGTTGTCACGAGACCCATCATCAACAACTACAATATGATTATAACCTTTTTTTCTTAGATCTCTAATTACAGATCTAATCTTTGCGGATTCATTATATGCTGCAATCACAATAAAGGTTTTCATTGATAAAGAAAGATTAAAGATTCCTTAAAAAGGTTTGGTTAAAATTGCTTAAACAAAAATTATATATATCACTTTATTGTCAGAATAAAGATGGGGATGGAAAAATCTAAATTAAGCTGGCACTTTTATGCAATAATCGGAATCATTATTCTTTTTGCAGTAATTCACTCTGTTTTTTTTTCTTCATCAATTCAATTGCCTTCACCGGTTTATGGAGGAGATATTTATCATCAATTAGGACAAGTTATTCATGTTAAAGATGGAGGTAATCCTTTTTCATCCTTTACAACAAATGGTGCCTTACCATCTTACCTTCCTTTCTATGCACTATTAGTTGGAGGGTTTGCAAGAATGACTGGAATTGCAGCTGTTAATGCAATGTTCATTATGTCTGTTGTTTTTATGTCACTTGGATTTATTATTGTTTATCAATTATTCAAAGAATTGTTTAATAAAAACACGGGAGTTTTTGCAGCACTTGCCTATCCTGCTTCTGTATTCTTAGCAAGAGGGATTTTAAAGTATACAGATTTAATTCAATTTGTTTGTTATCCATTATTGTTTTTGTTTGTGATTTATTTCTTCAAGAAAGAAAGAAAATGGTTGTATGCAGTATTAACAGGTTTAATGTATGGTGTTTGTTCACTTGCCCATGGAATGGGTTTTATATTAATCTCTCTTTTAGTTCCAATCCTTGCATTTTATTTATTATTCTTTCAATTCTTTGACTATGATAAAAAGAAGTTTGATAAAGATAAAATTAAAGAAACATTCTGGAAAAATGTATTCTATCTAGGAATAATAATCAGTATAGGATTTTTAATATCCTTAATCTTTTGGTGGATCCCAATTACTTTATTGTTCGGCTCTAAAGAAGGATTTGGAATTTCTTACATCTATTCATTTTCTACTGTGATTAAACCAGGATTAAAGAAGTTATTTGACTTTACATCTTTAAGAAATTCAATAGTATCAATATTATTTATTATTAGTATATTAATTCCTTTATTTATTAAGAAATTGAAAAGTAAAACTAAAAATTTGTATTTGTTTTCAATTGTAATCTTTTTACTTCCATTCCACTTTTTTATTACAAAACCAATTCTTGGTTTTACATTAATTCCAAATCATATGATTAACCATTTATATCCAATAATACTGATAATTTTGTCAGCAATTGGGTTTAATTTTATTTTATCCTCATTTCCAAAATACAAAAAGTATATTGCAATTGTAATTGTGGCACTCTTAATTATTACTTCATTAATCTTGGTTTCAAGCTGGTTAAAGAATGATCAATGGGCAGAAACGTCAAGATTAAAATTACCTAAGAGTTTGCATGTGGCTTCAGAATGGATTAAAAATAATACTGATGTTAATGACATGTTCATTTCAAACAAAGAGCTTGCATCTTCAATAAATGCATTAACAGGCAGGAAGTTTGTTGCTTTAAGATATAATCATATGAGTAAGTTTGATCATAGAATGCAAAGAGAAGCTGATTTAGCAGTAATTTTACATGGTGAAAACGATGAAAAAAGAGAAGAGTTAATTAAGAAATATGATGTGAAATACCTTTATTGGGATAACTTTTGGATGACTTCTGACTTTTTAGTTATGCCAAATGGAGATCCAGTTTTATTTGATCCTGTATCTGTCTATGATAATTCCTATTACAGGTCTTATTTTGAACAAAATGGAGTAAACTATTCTAAAACAAAAATGACAATAGATCCTTCTAAAAGAGAAAGAAATGATGTTACTCGTCCGGATTTATTAGTTGTATTAGCATCAAACAAAAACATAATGGAACCTTGGAACGATAAACTAGATAAATACCTAACACTTCACCATACTATAAAAGAGGGAGACAAGGTTTTAGCTAAGATTTACAAGGTTGAATTGAATTGAAATTTATTAAGTTTGGAATTGGGGGGCTGTTTAATTTTTTATTTAAAGTATGGGTAACTATGCTTCTTAGTTTTGCAACTGATATATTCTATATAAATTACTTAATCACACAAGTTATTGTCTTATTTGAATCTTATTTATGGCATTCAAAATTAACATTTCATAAGAAATTAAACTTTAAGGATTTCTCAAAATTCTTTAAAGCAGTTATATTACTTAAGATTGCAGATTACACTATTGCTAATTTAGGAGTATATGTTTTCAAACAAAATTATCTTGTTGGAGTTACTATATCATCAGCAATAATTATATTTTTTAGATTCTTATTATTTGATAAGTATGTGTTTAAAAGTGAAAGGAAGAAAGACGCTAAAACTAATAATGTAGTATTGACTGCCGCCACTGTTTCTGGGAATAAAGGCGCTGAAGCAATGTTAACTTCAACTATTCAAAACACTGATTTTTCTAAATATTCCTTATTAAGTTATTATTATGAAAGGGATCTTAAAGAGAATAAAAATAAGAATTTAATTATATTAAATGGAAAGCCACTTTATATGTTGATATGGGTATTTCCATTATCAATCATTTATTTTTTCTTAAAATTATTCTATTTACCAACTAAAATTGTTGAGAAAAATAAAGAGATTAATGCTATTGCTAACTCAGATTATAGTATTGATGTTGCTGGGATTAGTTTTGTTGATGGTAGAGAAATTTACTTACCATACAATTTTTTATGCTTAATTATTCCATTATTAATGGGTAAGAAAGTGATTAAGTTATCTCAAGCATTAGGTCCATTTAATAATTTTTTAAATAAAACTTTATCAAAGATTATGCTACCTAGATTAGAATTGATTTCAGCAAGAGGAAAGAAGACACATAAGCATTTACTTTCCTTAAATTTAAAGAATGTTATTTTATCAACTGATCTTGCATTCTCTGAAAAAATGGAAGATTATGAGAAAGCAAAAGATGTATTTGATAAGTTTAAATTCACAAAGAAGATCATAGGTATTTCTACTAGTTCAGTTGTTAGAAAGTATTGTAAGAAGATTGGAAAAGATTATGAGTCCATTACTTCAGATTTTACAAATTATTTAATTGCTTCAGGATATAATGTGATTTTAATACCGCATAGTATAAGGCTTGAATCAAAGAAAAATAAAAATAATGATATTATTGTAACTAGGAAAATCTATGAAGATATTACTGATAAAGAGAAATGCTTAGCTATTGATGAAGACCTTAATTCTCAAGAACTGAGATATCTAATTGGAAAATGTGACTTATTTATTGCATCAAGATTTCATGCAATGATTTCATCACTTTCAATGAGAGTTCCAACTCTTGTTCTTGGCTGGAGCCATAAATATAGAGAAATCTTAAGCTTCTTTAAACTTGAAGATTATTGTATTGACTTTAGTGATTATTCAGTTGAAAACTTTATTCCTAAATTTGAAGATTTTGTTAAGGATGAAGATGAGATTAGAAAGAAATTAAGTGAGAATTTAAGTACAGTTAAGAAGAGTTCAAAGAAACAATTTGATATGATTAAAAGTTTGTCAGAATCTTAAAGAAGTATAAGTATAAATTCATAACTTTCTTAGGCACCTTAAACATTAAATTTCTAAGTGATTTAGTATCAGAGACTTTATCATTTACCATAATGATAAATGCAGAAATTAAGTCATTTAATCTAATTTTATCAATATCATTCTTAGGAATTTTATAACCAAAGAATTTGCCAACAAAGCTTCTTGAGTTAATACTTTTATGATAAATTAAAGATCTTTTTTGCGCTTTTGCAATCATTAAAGGAGGAACTTCTTCTAAATTTAAATTGGATTTATGTAAGATTTTATCCATCTCTTTATTTCTTGAAACAAAAGCAGAATGTTTGATTTCTCTTTTCTTATATTCTTTTGTCCAAATATCTCCACAGCTAAGATCAGCATTTTCTGCACAATGATCACTACAAACAATGCATTTCTTTTGAGATAAAAAGTGAAGGTTTTGATAAACACTAAAAGAAGTAAAAGGAAATTCTCTTTTTGAGCCATCCTTAAATTCAATGAAGCTTTTGCCTCTCCACATTCCTTTTCTAAAATAAAATCTCTTTACTTTATCTAGATCAATGTTTTTCTTTTTTAGAACTTTTAAGATTAAATCTTTTTTAGAATTATGTCCACAAAATAAACCAATATAATATGAAATCTTATCTTTACATATCTTTCTTAAAGCAGTAATTTGACACGGAACACCAACTACTGCTAATTTGCCTTTAAAGCTTTTAATCTCTTGAATCTTTGATAATAAAGGTGTTTCAAAGTAAATAGAAGTTCTTGCATCTAAAATTTCCTCTTTAGATTTAGCTATAAATGATTCAGCAATTAATTTGCCATCTTTTATCTGCATTCTTGAAACTAATGCACCTTGGATCTTATTTTCTTTAAGTAAATTAATTAAAACTCCACTAACAATTCCGCCTGATGCTGCTCCGTTTCTAATTTCTTCATCATTAGAATATCCAGTATAGCAATTCTCAAAATCTCCAATAAAATAATTTATATTATTTTTATTAAATTTCATTTTTGATTCATATCAGCTAAGAATCCAAAGGAAATTAATTGGACTCCTGTAAAGAAAAATAATGCAGTTAAAATAACTCTTGGAACTCCACCTGCAGTACCAGTCATAATAACTTTAGCAATTATGAATAGGCCTAATAAAAATCCTAAGATTAAAAATAATAGTCCTGCTGAACCAAAGAACTTGATTGGATCATAGTCACGATAAATTCTAAGAATGTTAATCCAAGCCTTGAAAGCATATTGAAGCGGGCTCTTGAATAGTTTTGATGCTCGAGTCTTTCTACTTTCAATCGGAATTTCAATAATCTTAAAGCCTTGTTTTGACGCTCTAATTAATTGTTCTTGAGTATAGGTAAATGAATTAATAAATTTAATTTCCTTTGCAATATCAAGAGTAAAAGCACGATAGCCAGTAGTTGTATCAGTTAAAGGAACATTAATCATTTTTGTTAATACTTTGGCAAATGCTTTATTTCCAAATTCTTTAAGGAAAGGTAAGTAAGATGGGCCTTTTTTAAATCTAGAACCTAAAACTAAATCATAACCTTGTTCAACTTTTGAAATTAATTCAGGAATGTGTTTTGCCTTATATTGGCCGTCTGCATCTGTATGAACAATGACGTCTGCTTTTAATTTAATTAATTCCTTAATTTCATCTTGAAAAGTAATAGCTAGACCACGATTAATTTTATGAGAAAATACTTTTGCTCCGTGGGCTTTTGCAATCTTTTCAGTGTTATCAATAGATCCATCATTATAAACTACAATTTGATAATTGTAATTTGTTTTAGTCATTACTTGATTAATCTCATCAATAACTCGACCAATAGTTCTTTCTTCATTATAAGCGGGTATTGAAATTATTACTTTCATTCTGCACCATATGAGATTGAAGTATTACAACTCCAATCTACTTTCCAAGTTAAAATCTTTTGTCCTGTGAATTGAGTTTCATCTGTAAATGGTTCAAAGCAATTCATACCATGTCCCCTAAAAAAGAATAGCTTAGTAAATGTGCTTTTAGCTAAAATAGGAGTTGTAATCATTGAATAAAATCCATTTGCTTCTGGTAAGAATACTAAGCTTAAATCATTTGATTCATTGGAAACTCTTTCACCATAACCTTCCTTTGTTGGGAATAAAAATGTGCTAGGATAAATTCTTCCTTCAGTTGTATCAATATAAGCGTCCATTGTAGTTAAATCAACAGTAAAAGGAACTACTTGCTTACCTGCCGGTGTATTGATTTGGTTTGGACAAATTAAAGTTTGATTTGCTTGTTCAGTACATCTAACTTTTCCAGAACCATATGTTGGCCAAGGTGCAATCCAATTGTCTGCTTCTGTTTGTTGAATTTCATAATAATATCTATCAGCGGTTGATTCAGATAAGTTATAATCTTCCATCATTAATTTAATTGCTTCACCTGAAGATAATTTCTTTACATCTCTAAAAATCATTGCCCTATCAAAGTCCCAGCTACCAAAGTGAGCCCAGACCCCTCCTTTACCGACCATATCTTCAGATGTAATATAGTAGTTTTCAGGGGCGTCACAATGAGTTTCACTTAAAACTCTATTAGCTTTGTCTTCAGTAAAGCCTAGATTTAATAATTCTAGAAGTGCTTCTTCTCTTTCTAGTAAAATGATTTTATTAATTATTTTAACAGATTTTGCTGTATTATTAATTTCTTCATCAATTTCATCAAAGGCATTGTTTGATCCACAATCAAGCATTCGTAAAATAGCTACTGTTTCAGCCTCATTATTAGATAATAAAGATTTTCCGATCCAATGTGCCATTGGTGTGTTTTGTGATGCACCATCAAAAGTAACTCTACGATTTCCGATTGCTTTAAACCAATGTCCAAAGTCCCACCAAGAATTAATAATTGCATTTGGTGCTGCTTCTTGATCAATTCTTGTTAAAGTGTTAAACCACGCATCATTCATTTGAGGAACTTCGTGTTTACCTGTGTTAATTCCACCAAGCATAGGCTGGATTAATATTAAACCAATTAATATTACTGCCATTGCTTTTAGATATTTTACTTTGATATCTAATGACTTGTGTAAGAATTTTGAAAAGTTAGAATAGACAAATCCTGCAAAGATTCCAATACCTATTGCAAATGGAGGAACTAAAAGTAATGTATATCTAACTCCTTGAACACTTGCGTAAAACATTGACGTAAACCAAGCAAAGATTAATAATGAAAAACTAAGATTGAATTCTTCTTTTGTATACCAAAGTGAAACATATCTTATGATAAAAGGTAATACAAATAAGAAGAGAAATACAAATGCGTTTGCTGGCTTTAATAATGTTAATAGTAAAAACCAAACCCCACCAATTCCAACTGAGATTCCATCTCTTTTACTTAATTTCTTTAAGGAAAATGCAGTTAAGAAAATTCCAAACATTGCTAAAAAGAAGTAAATAGATCCTCCCATCATAGTCATTAATGAATTAATTGATAGTGAGTTTTGCTCTGCAACTGTGGTATAAACATTTGGCCAGATCTTAAATGTTGCAACTGACTTTAAGAAATATGTCCTGTAAGGTTGCATAAAAGGTTCTGTGAGGAATTTTTGAAAGCCATAGAATAATGAAACAAATATTCCACTTGTTAGAATAAATACTCCGTCAGCAATAATGACTTCTTTTAATTTCTTTGTAAACTTTGTAGTTTTAAAAACAAATATTTTGATTAATTCAAAGATAATATATCCAATTAATGCAGCTAGAATTAAATCAAAGATAAACCACCATAACCATAGAATTGAGAAAATTCCAATTGTGAATCCTGCTAATGAAGCGTAAATAATCTTGTGGATTAATTTCTTTTGTGATACACTTTCAATAACAAACCATGCAGCTAATAGTGGAAATAAAACATTATATGGATCAGTATCTGCAAATCCTGCTGCAGTTCTTGAAACAAATGGGGATGCAACAGCAACAATAAATGCGCTAACAAATCCGCCCATTTTTCCTGCAAAGCGTTTACCAATAAAGAATGCTGGAATTACTGCTAAGACTGATAAGAAAACAGGGAATAATGAAACTGCACCCATATCATCATTAATACCAAATATTCTCATAAACTTAATCCAATATGCTTGAAAATAAGAATGTAAATTTTTAGACTCAATTGGCATCCCATTAGGAGCTAACTGATAAAGGTCCATTTCTTGACCATCAATAATAGCATCTCCTTCAAAACCATGGTCAATTACATTAAAAATTCTTCTGTAATAATGGTAAGGATCGATTGCTAAAAGATAAGTATAACCAGCTTCATTTTTGAGCCTTTGTTTAATTGCATAAGATTGTTCTTTAACTTTAGGCTGAATTAATTTTTGATTATTCGCAATAAATGTTTTGAGGTCTGCTTCAGTTTTTTGAAGCTTATCTTGATCAGACATCATAGGGAATTCACGAGAGATGTCATTAAATATATTTGACTTAATATTACTATAAACAGATTGTTCTGCCCAAGCATCAACAACTGGTAAATTCATAGGTTGAACCCTAATAAGTCCAGAAAATAACATTGGAATTAAAATTAATAAAAGAATAATTAATTTTGAATTTGAAAAAATCTTGAAATTGTCTTTTTTGAAAAAGTTCTTGAATTTGTCAAAGGAAAACTCTAATTTATCATCGTCACTCATAGTGGACCCCCCTAAGTTAGTGAAAAAAGATGGAAGTTTATAAAGTTTTTCGTCTAAGAAAAAAGCAACTTAGGGTTTTTTAAAAGGAGTTTAAAAACCCATTTGTGGATCTCATCTCTTGATTTTGTTTCCAAATCCTGAATAGATAATTGAGACAGTAAATAATCAATTCTAGGAAGAGACATTTTTTTTAATTTATTAAATATGGTCTTATGAATAGTTAATGAACTTAACAGCTTTTTCCTCCATAAAATTTCATAATTTTTATTATCAAGAATTGAAGAACTACAACACTCTGCTGAAATTAAACTTTGAATAATTCCACCACCAGTTGTAGCTTTTACTAAGCCTGCTGCGTCCCCAATAAGATATGCATTTTTCTCAAATCTTTTTCCAACAGGATTAAATAATGGAATAATACCTGCGTGATACTCAATTGTTTTTGCTTTTAATTCTTTAGTAAAATCATCTAGATCTGATTTTTGTGCTCGATCAAATGCAATTCCTACCCTTGCTTGTTTATTATTTATTGGGACTATCCACTTAAATCCATTTTGTCTTAAGAAGAACTTGACTGAATTATCATTTTTTAGTTCAACTAATGCTTGTAAACCAATTAAATAATCTTTATTCTTGAATAAACTTAGATATTTTGAAGTTTGTGAGAATGGACCATCAGCACCTATGACTATATCTGATTTGATAGTTTCCTTCTCTGTTTTAATGAGAAATTCTTTATTTATTCTGTGAACACCTATAACTTTTGAGTTTAATTTTAGGTTTGCTCCTGCATCTATTGCTTTTTTTGCGAGAAACTGATCAAATTTAGACCTATCAATTACTAAATTGGGTTTTGAGATTTTTAAATTTAGCTTTTCTTTTTCTCCAATTATCTCTGCATTTGTGATCTCATTTAGAATTATTTCTTTTGGTAAGTTGATTTTATCAAGAAGATCTCTAGTCAATATCCCTGTGCATTGAATTGGTTTACCTATTTCTTTATGCTCTTCAAAGATTGTTACTTCTTTTTTAGATTTTGCAAGTAAATATGCTAAATAACATCCAGATGGCCCACCGCCGATAATTGAGATCATTTACTTTACTTTGAATTTATTACTTTTAAATTTATTTAGAAAGATATATATGTGAGTATTGTATAATGGTTAATTAGGGGTTAGCTTTAAAAAGGATCATTTATTACTTGTTGTAATCTAAAAGTAGTGCTATGCACAAAATGATATTAACCCAGGGTGACAAAAAAATGAAAAAACTATTGATTTTTACACTGATTTTTCTATTAAGTATGAGTGTAGCTAGTGCAGCATCAGCTGTAATCTCACCATCAAATCCAACTCCAAGCGAAGATTTAACCTGTACTGTTACAGGTAGTTCAAAATTACATGCTTTTGAATGGTATGTAGGTGGACAACTAGTCAAGCCTAAATCCCTATATTCTTCATCTAGCACGTTATTAAGTTCAAATTTTGAGGCTGGTAACACAGTTATATGTAGACCATTTACAAAAAACTGGTTTAATCCGTTCCCAGATTCTGTAAAGATTTTACCTTATCAGACTGGAGCAATTACCCCTCCTTATACACCTCCAACTGTCACTGGAGCACCTTATTTTAGAGCACCTATTCCAAATATCTATAATCATTGTGCAAGAACTGAAGTAGATATTTTTGTAAACAATTACGCTGTAGACCCTAACGGCGGAGATATCACATATAGTTTCACACCATCAGCAATAGGAAACCAAAAGATTTGTGATTGGAATGGACAATTTGAATGGACACCTACTTGTGATGACTTAGGAACTAATAATATTAAATTTAAGATTACAGATGATGAAGGAAAATATGCTTATGATGATGTAAGTATTGAAGTAATTGATTGTGGTATTTGTACAGCAATTAACAAACCACCTTATATGCAAAGAGTAGATGATTATGAATTCTGTGTTGATCAAAAGAAATCATTCTCAGTATCTGCAAATGATCCTGAATACAAGCCTGTAACTATTTCAATTGCAGACAAACCAAGTTATGCTACTTTTACAAGTAATACATTTTCATGGAGTCCTCGAGCTTCACAAGTTGGAACTCATGTTGTAAAATTTAGAGCATTTGACGGAAATAAATATTCAGCTTATGAATATGCAACTTTAACTGTTAAAAATTGTGAAAAACCTAATCATGCACCTAAACTATCATATATTGCAGATGTTACTGTTTGTGCAAATAAAGATACTGTCTTTATTCCTATG
>Ga0233437_1007061_pt1 | contig 11077 bp, 11 predicted proteins | sample SI_122_August201_FD_182714 | JGI IMG/M metagenome (GOLD analysis project Ga0233437, IMG submission 182714) | Seawater microbial communities from Saanich Inlet, British Columbia, Canada - SI_122_August2016_200_MG | ecosystem: Environmental > Aquatic > Marine > Inlet | place: Canada: British... | reverse complement strand
ATTTAAACGTGTTTAATGAATAGTTTTTCATGAAAATCCTAAAAATTGACAACAAATTGAACGAAATAACCGTTCTAACAGAGAGTCTTGACGACTTATGGCATCTTGAAAAAGTAGTAGATACTGGCGACATTGTTTTTGGAAAAACAGATAGAAAGATAAAACCCTCAAAAGAAGGAGAAAAAACCATTCGACAAACAATTTTTGTTGAACTTAACGTTGAAAATGCGTCTTTTCAAGAGTTTAGTGAAAATCTTAAGATTGGCGGGGTTATTATTGGTGGAAAACCGACAGAATTTATTGAATTAAAAGCACATCAAAGTATTGATGTAGGTATCGGAGACAAAGTCAAATTTAGAAAAAAGCAATTGAAGCAATGGCAAATTGAGAGATTAAAAAAAGCCGAAAAAGAAAGTGCTTCGGCTAAGTTACTAGTTGTTTTAATGGATGACGAGAGTGCAGAACTTGCATTTATTAATCAATTTTCTATTGATAAGAAAGCTAAGATTGTTTCTGGAAAACAAGGCAAACGATTTGAAGAAAAGAAAAGCGATTACTTTGAAAAGATTATTGGAAAAATCGTCTTATTAAAACCAAACAAGATTTTGTTAGCTGGTCCAGGATTTACAAAAGACAATTTCAAAAAATCTTTAGAAGAGAAATCATTAAAGACTCCGATTTTTGTCGAAGTAGTTAATTCAATTGGCGAAACTGGTTTTCGAGAACTAATTTCACAAGGCAAACTAGACAAAGTGGAAAAAGAAATTCAATTAACTAAAGAAGCACAATTAATTGAAGAGTTAGTTGAATCTCTACCAAAAAACAAAGCAGAGTATGGGATAAACGAAGTTAGCGAAGCTATTACTAATGGTTTAGTTGCAAAGGTTATTGTTAGTGAAACTTTTTTAATGCAAAACAGAGAAAAAATAGAAAACGTGATGGATCTTGCAGAGAAAATGAAGTGTGAAATTCACATAATCTCTTCAAAAAATCCACAAGAAAAAACAATCTACAATTTTGGCGGGATCACTGCGATACTACATTATAGAAAAAAGTAAATCACAACATTATTTGATTTTTAGTTCGAACCACTCAACTTTTTTTCTTTCAATTAGGTTTTTTACTTTTTTTTGTACTTCACTCAAACCAGATTTGTTTGTTTTGAATTCAACAAAAACAACTTTATCATCTTCAAAAGAGATTCCATCAATTGGTTTACCAATAAAACGAAAGTTTTGTGAATTAAAAGGAAAGTCTTTGCTAAACGGAATCCATTGCTCGGTTAGCTGGCCATACTTAACGCTTTGAGATCTTTTTAAGAACTGGATTGAAGCTAACTCGTCTTTTAGCGAAAATACTTTTGAGAGAAGCACAATCGCAACAATAATTAGAATAATTACTAGAACTAACAAAATTAATTCGAACATAGCAGTAGTAGGTACTTGTTCTTATTAAATTTTTTTAGAAACGAATGGTTCTTCAACCCTATAACCTAAGTTTTTTTTGTAGTATTCTCTAACACCAATTCCCGAAATGACCGCTAACTTATTCGCATCAAATTTGTCTTTTGCAATTTTTTGGGCTTCTTCCATCAACAATTTTCCATAGCCTTTGTGTTGTTGTGACAACAAACTCTTCTTGCCTCCCAGTGGAAGCGACTTTCCATATACATGCAATTCTCTTACTAGCGCGGTTTTATCAGTAATTTGTTTTAAGAACGGATTACCGGGTTTTCGCAAACGTAAAAAACCATATAAGTGATTTTTTGTTTCAAAAGAAATGAATGCTTCTTCTCCACCTGAAGCTCTATAGAAAATAGTCTTTAGTTTTGGCTTATTTTTATCCTCTTTTTTCCGATCATTTAAACCAATTTCTCTACAACGAATACAATTACACTTTGTTTTTCTATCATCCAATTCTTTTTGGACCATTTGGCGTAAATTTGTTTTTTTGATTCCTGCACTAATAACATTACTTGGAATATCTCTATTTACTCTCATTATGCGCACCCATTTAGGAACAGACTCCTTTACATTTGCAAGTAATTTAACTGCCTTTTTTTCACTTAGCGGAGTAAACTCTCCTTTTTTCCATTCCTGGTAAAGCTTAGTTCCTTTTATCACCAAACAAGGATAAAACTTAACCATGTCTGGTTTAAAATCGGGATTAGTAAAAACTTTTTTGAAATTTGTAAGGTCTTTTCTATAATTGCTTCCTGGTAGCCCTGGCATTAAGTGATATAGAACTTTAAAAGAAGAGTCTTTTAAGCGTGCAGTCGAATCTACTACATCACTAACTGTGTGACCTCGTTTTATTCTTTTATAAATCGCATCATCAATATTTTGTACACCAAGTTCTACTCTTGTCCCACCAAGGCGAAGCATTTGTACAATATCTTTTTTTGTACAATAATCTGGGCGTGTTTCAAATGTTGTTCCAACAACTCTTCGCTTAGAAGTTTCTGCCGCTTTCTTTGCTTTTGAAAAAGACGAGTATCTTTTTCCAATCACTCCTTCCAAGGCACGCTTTACAATTTTTTCTTGTTCTTTTTTTGCTAACACAGTAAAAGAACTTCCTTGAAAAATCAATTCGATTTTCTCTGCATTATTTCCTGTTGCATCTAGTTGTTCTATTCGATTTTGTGCAATTTTATAAGGATCGAAATTAAGCCGTTGTCCCCTCATAGCTGAAGGCTCAAAACCCGTATATGATTTTGGAGCAGTTTTATCTGCGAATGAAGAAGGACAATAAATACATCTCCCTGGGCAATCAAATGGAGGAAGCATTATTGCAATAACTTGTATTCCTGAAAGACTTCTAGTTGGTTTAATTGAAAGCAACCTGATTATTTTTTTAGAAGGATTTTTTATTTGCTTTAAAACAAATGGCCGCGTAGGAACTTCGTTTAGTTTGTGTTCCTTGCACCAGTAAAATTGTCGTTGGTCAAGTTCTCTTAGAGTACTTATTTTTCCTTTTCTAATATCCTTTGCGATTGATTTCGCATAAGCCACTCTCTTCTCTAAAGAATCCATTATACCACAAAAAAATAATTATTCAAAGTACTTTACCCAAAGAACAAAGTTAGTACTCCAGTTAGATAATAACTTGGAGTTAGAGAAAAAGAATAAAACGGGAATCCATTAAATACTGTACTAAATTTTCCTCCAAACGTTGGTTTAGTATCCGCTAGCAAAGAAAATTCTTTTTGGTTATTACCAAAAGTAATTGTCGTATTAAATGCTCGTTCTCCAGAAACCCTTGGAGAAATAATAAGTGTTTCTTTTACAATAGATTTTTTTGGAACAACTACTTTTTTGTAGTACTCAACTGGTGAATTGATTTCTGATAACCAATACCAAGGCAGGCTTGGTTTTATAAAAAACTCTATATTTCCGTGTGAATTATTAATCAAAGAAAATTCAAATATCGCATCAGAATTAACTATTGTTGTGGCTGAATAATTATTTAGTGCAACATCTAATAGTTCTTCTTCTACAACAAAATAAATATTTACTCTTTCTTCATCATATTCTCCTTTTAAAATAAAATCTAGGTCATAAGATTCTAGTGGAGTCTCTTTTGAAGCACTTACAAAAATCTTAATTGCTTCTAAATAATCTTCAACACGAACATCAAAATACGCAGGTAGCGTGCTAGTTACTTCTAGTGAATCAAATTTGCCTAATTCTTTTGAAATAATTAACTCTAGTGTGCTACCAGGAACGATCGAACCCGTAAAATCACCAAAAACAATTTCTTTTGAAATAGGATCCACTAATCGCGCACTAAACGCTGTTGAAGCTAATAATAACAGTATTAGCAGAGTCAAAATAATAAATGCTTTTTTAAACATTGCAAATCAAATTACTTGGGTTAGGAATAAAATAAAAAGGTATTTCTATGGATAAAGCAGAATCAAGATTTAAAATGCTAAAAAAGCATCACAATGCCACTTTTACAAAGGCAAAAAAAGACGGAAAAATGGACTTAGAATTCATTTCGATCTGCGATTTTATCAAACCACTAGACGATTTCTTTACAAGTAGTTGTTGTGCAGGAAGAATAACTCTTGTAGGACTTGATGCTCGCGAAAGCAAGAAAGAAAGTGCTTTTCACCGAAAATGGCATCGAAAAGTAACTCTTGCTGAAGTAAAAGAAGGAATTGAGAAGTATAATGGAGAAGTTCTTTGGTTTAAACAAGAACCACTAATATTCCACTTGGTTGCAAATAATTTAGCGAATGCTAGAAGAGTTTTGGCCGCAAGTGGGCGAGCCGGAGCAAAAAGAAGCGGAATCAATGTTGCAAAAGAAGGAAAATTCTTAGTAGAAATGCTTGGCGCACACAATATTAATTTGCCTGTACGCGAAAAAGGTAAAACTATGATTGACGATGCAATGCTAAAGTATATCGTAAAAAAAGCTAATGCTAAATTTGTTAAAAATCAAAAAGCTTTGAAGAAATTGGGACAAGAACTAAAAAAAGAATTAAAGAAAAAGAATTAATTATACTTGTTGATCGTTACTTTGTTCTGTTGGTTCTTGCGCAGTCCCATAAATCAAAGACATAACCTTCTGGGAATCATAGTAATAACTTTGAATAAATTCCAAAACTTCTCTTGGTTTTCTAATTTGGTTTTTTAGCAACCATTCAAGAACAATTTGTCTTGTTTCTATTTCTTTTTTCACTTCATTTTTTGTCATAGAACTTTGCTCTGCAAATTCTTCTAGTAAGTGGCTTGGTAAATCTGTTTTTACTAATCGATTAGAATTTAATTCAAATACATTAGCAAGCAAAACTTTTCGCTCCATACTAGTTACTTCAGCTATTTGAGAAACTTTTCTACTAACTCCTGTATCTTTGGAATACTTTCTTTGCATTACAACAACTAGATCAACTAAAGGAAGCATACTTTGAGGAACCGCTAAAGGTTTTTCTTTTAGTTTTGTCATTGCATCTCTTGCAGAATTTGCGTGTATTGTTCCAAGACAACCATTGTGACCATTATCCATTGCAGTAAACAAAGTAACTGCTTCTTCTCCTCTAACTTCTCCTACCACAATCCTATCGGGTCGCATTCGTAGAGAGTTTTTTAGCAATGCATCCATTGCAACTTCTTCACCCTTTGTGTGCTTTGCTTCAAGAGCAATCCAATTCTCTCTATCGAGCAATGAAAGTTCTAGCGTATCCTCAATTGAAACGATTCTTTCGTTTAAGCGAATAAAATTTGATAAAACATTTAACAACGTAGTTTTTCCGCTTGCAGTCGAACCAACTACTAGAATATTTTTGGCATTAATCGCAAACCCATCAGTCATCATCCAAAGAAAAGCTGCTGCTTCACTAGTAATCGTTTGCTTTTCAATTAGATCAAGCATTGTCATTGGAATAGACGAAAATTTTCTTATTGTTAACGAAGTTCCTTTTGGAGAAACATTTTTCATTGTTGCATTCACGCGACTACCGTCAGGTAAACGTGCATCAAGCAACGGATTTTTGTAATCAAAACTTGTTCCAATAGAAAAAGCAATTCTTTGCAAGATATTAGTGAATACTTTTTCATCAAGAACTATATTAGTTTTACAAACACCGTATGTTCTATGGAAAACAAACACTGCGTCGAGACCATTAACCATTAATTCTTCAAAATCATCTTCTAGAGAAAAAAATGCTAGTTGTTTTAGACCAATTGAAGAATGCAAAACTTTTTCTGCAAACAATGCTTTGTTCTCAATGAACTGTATAGGTGCAACTAAGTTAATTAGTGATTCTAGCAATTGAACAAACACTTTTCTTTGCGGCATTTTTTCAAGTAAACCATTTAATTCTACAACTGTAATAATCTCTTCCCTAAACTTTTCTTCAAAATCCTCAGGAAAAGAATCGGTTTTTAATTGTGAGAAAGGAGCTTTTCTTTGAATAATTTTTTCTAACAGTTTGGCAAATACTTCTTCTTGATCAGATAAAAGCACTTGCTTTACATCATAAAAATTGTGCGTGAGCCCTTTATGTATTTCTCCAAGCTCGGTATCGGCTAATTTCTCAAGTTTGATGTCCGTAAACTTCATGCAAATCAATTTATATAAAAAGTACTATAATAAGCTTATTATGAAGCAAAAAAATACTAAAAAGGGAAAGAGTAACTCACAAAAGAAAAAAGATATTTATTCAAAAGTTTTAGATCGAGTTACCCCGACAAAACAAGATTTACTCGAAGAAAAAGAATTATTTTTAGAAATCAAAAAGCAAGTTGAAGAACTTGAAGGCAAACACTCTCATCTTGAGTGGTGCGGTTCAAGTGCACGCGGAACTCATTTGAAGGGAGATCGAGATCTTGATTTGTTTGTAATGTTTGATGAAAAACTAAGCGATAGCTCTCTTGAAGAAGAAGGTTTACGAATAGGAAAAGAAATTTTTAACGGCCACATATGGGAGATGGCATATTCACAACATCCGTATATTCGCGGGATTATTCGTGGTTTTGATGTTGAAGTTGTTCCAAGCTATATAGTAAAAACTGGTGCTGAGAAAAAAAGTGCTGTTGATAGAACACCATTTCACAATAAATATATTAAGAAAAAGCTTAATTTGCACAAAAGACAAGAAGCACGTTTGCTAAAACAATTCTTGAAAGGAATTGGTTCGTATGGTGCAGATTTGAAAAATTGTTCTTTGCCAGGTTATGGTGTTGAACTAATGATTGTTTATTATGGTGGATTTGAAGGTGCTTTGAAAGGCATTAGTAAATGGAAAAACGGCGAAATAATACATTTTAATTCGAAAAAAACGATTAAGCGTTTTGATGAAGCACTTGTGTTAATCGATCCGGTTGATCCAGAACGAAACGTTGCTTCTGCATTATCTACTGAACAATTTGATCGAATGAAATTAGCTAGTAAATTGTTTTTAGCAAAACCAGATATGAAATTCTTTTTCCCTTCTAAGAGAAAGGTTTGGAGTAAGGATCGGGTTCGCAAAATGCTTGCCAAAAAAGAAGTGATTGCGGTTAAAGCTACTTTTCCACAAAAGATTTTATCAGATATTGTTTGGGGGCAGTTACGAAGGTTTTTGCGAAAGCTTTCTACACAATTACGAGAAAATGATTTTAAGGTTTTAAGAGAAACCATTTGGAGCGATGAACAAGACATTTATTATATTTTTGAATTAGAATCACTCGAACTACAAAAAGCTAAGAAAGTTTTAGGTCCAAAAGTTAAAGACGAAGCAAATGTTGAACGTTTTTTAGCTAATAAGAAAAAGGTTCTTTCTGGACCTCGAATTGAGAAGGGACGAGTTATTGTTGAAATTGAAAGAAAAGAAGTTCGTGCAGAACGCATTTTGAAAAAGTTTTTGAAATCAACAAGAAACGATGAACGAAATGCGATTAGAACTAGCTTGAAACGAACAAAAGTTCTATCAGAAAAAGATTTGTTGAAAATCTATAACGGTGAATTCGCCGAATACTTTTCAAGTTATTTAGAAGGAAAAGAACTTTTTGAGTGACACTATCTTCTTCGTTTCTGTGTTGTCTTAGGTGCATATGTGCCTTTCTTTGTTTTCAAAAGACCTGCAGATTCATAAGCTTTGGCAATAACGCGTCTTTGTCTCGGCAAATCTTTTTTATCTTTTGTAATGGAATAAAGTTTTGGTAATATCCCAGAAACTGGTAATCTGTGTCTCCGAGCTATTGCCACAAAAGCTTGTGCCAAAAAGCCTCTCCAATTTTCACCTAATTCATTTGACAAACGTGAATATTGTGATGCATGCGCTCCTTTTCGCTTGGCAAATGCCTTGGCTGTTTCTTTTCCACCCTGCTTCGCTTTTACACCTTGGAAATTACACATTCGCATATGCACCTTGCCTCCTTTAAAATACAAAAAGCCACCACTGGTTGCAATTCGTTGCCCGTCTTTATTTAGTATTTCTATTCCAAGTGGAACATCATAACGTGGAAACAAAATTTTACGAAAAGTGAAATTACCAAATTTTTTGGGCTTGGCTTGATCCCAGGTTTTTGTAAAACGAGTAAAAAGCCTAAATGACTTCGTTAAATCTACAAATGACAGACTTTCCCCACGTGTTTGAAGAAGTTCCTCAAAAAAATGATGTGCACTATATGCTGCCATGTCAACCGGAATTCTGCGTGCTTGCGCATATTTGTGGATTAATCCATTAACTAGTTTTAATCGCCTTGTCATTTCTTCGCTAAATTTTTCTTTTGTAATTACGCGTTGCTCATTAAAAATACTATCCGCCATATCATCACAAATGCTAGATAATGTCCCCGCATGCTCTATCGCATCAATTTTCTCGCCGGGCAGATCGGGCATACGTGCTGAAAAACTTAGTTCGTTACCCCCATATCGCCCTTTATATGAAAGACCTATTTGCTGTTTGTACTGTTTAAGTAAAGCCACCTTGAGTTTGTTAGCCATAATTAATCAATACTCAATGAAACTAATAAACTTACACTCTAAGCGAAAGAGTAACTAGGAAGCATTAAAAAGAACCAAAACCTATTTTTATTGGTGATAATTTATGCCTAGACATAGTGGAGCAAATGGCGCAGCAGCAAAGGCGCGAAAAAAAATTGCAAAAAGTACGAAGAGACCTCAACGATCCGTTAATGGCGCAACCGCCACACGTAGAACCGGCTTAAGAGCAAGAGTAGTAGCTAAAGGTGCAAACCCCGGCGATTCTCAAACAGTAAGACGAGGCGAAGGTGTTGATTTTGCACTAAAACAAATGAAGAAACGAGCACAACGCAGAACAAGGCGAGCCACAATAGATCATGACGCTGCAATTGGAAAAGGATCTATTAGACGCAGTCATAGATAGATCAATGGGCCTGAAGGGAATCGAACCCCTATTTGTTCCTCCGAAGGGAACTGTCTTAATCCATTGGACTACAGGCCCAAAAAAAGCTTTATAAAGCTTCTCGATAAGAATTCATTTAACGAAAGGTTATTTTAAGCTTTGGTGAGATGAGAAATATGAAAAAATGTAGTACTTGTAACAAAGTTGTTACTGATGACAAGACAGAGTTCCATTGTCCTAGTTGTGGGAAAGGAATTATTGTTAGATGTGACCACTGTAAACAAACATCAAAAAAATATACTTGTGAAGAATGTAGCTTTGAAGGACCTTAGAAGTGATTTTTATGGGAAAAGCAATGGTTATTTTCAAAATATCTCCAGAACCGGAGAAAATAGATGAAGTTGAAGCAGCATTAAAAGCTATTAGCATTCCTGACGCTAAATTTCAAGATCTTAAACGAATTCCAGTGGCATTTGGAATCGAAATTATAAAAGTGGGTTTTATCGTACCCGATAAAACAGACGGAATCATTCCAGCAGTTGAAGAAGCTCTAAACAAAATTGACGGGCTTACTCAAGAAGCTGAAATGGACGGCGCTACTCTAATCAGCTAGTTTTGGCATTGACCCCAAGATTTCTTTATATTCATTTTCAAATACTATTTATTTATGCTAAAAACGCTTAATTTAGATCAATGGCGAACCCATAAAAATAGTGAACTAGAATTTGGTTCTGGAACAAATGTTATTGTAGGAGTAATGGGTTCTGGGAAAAGCTCTATTGTGAATGCAATTAGCTACGCTTTATTTGGAACATTTCCTGCTCTAAAAAGCAAACAAGTTTCTTTAGCTGAAATCGTAATGAACAAACCAAACGCTTGTGAAAATTCTGTTGTTAAATTAGAGTTTGAACATGGTGAAAAAAAGTATTTGGTTGAAAGAATTATTACTCCTAACAAAACAAATGAAGCAAAGTTATACGAAAGCGGACAATTAATTGCTGGACCAAAACAAAAAGATGTTAATGAAAAAATAGAACACATACTTGGGTTAAGTTACGAGTTATTTAGTCGCGCAATTTACGCTGAACAAAACGAAATGGATTTTTTTCTCAAATTAACTCCTAGCGAAAGAAAGAAAAAGTTTGATGAACTACTCGAACTAGAAAAATATGAGAACGCGAGGAAGAATGCTCTTAGTTTGAAAAACTCTTTAGTGAAAGAGAATAAACAACGAGAAGAATATATCAAGCAACAACAAGAAACTATAAAGAATCATGAAGAAGACAAAGTTTTAGCACAAATTGCAAACGAGAAAAAGGAATTAAACGAACTCGAAAAAGATTTGCTTGGAATTAACAAGGGCATTGTTGAAAAGGAAAAAACTTTTAGTGAAATGAAACTAGCCGAGAATAATTACAAAGAAATTAAGGAATTTATTCTACGAAACAAAACAAAACTAGAAACAATAAAATTAGATCTTGAAAAAAAAGAAGTAATTGATTTAAAAGAACTAGAAAAACAACAAAAAGAACTTGCAACAAAATTAAATGAAAAAAAGACCAAGCTAACGCTTCTTGAAAAACAAGCAACAGACTTTGAAACTAGTGAGAAAAAAGCTTCTGAACAATTGCGTGTCTTAGAATACAAAAAAGACTCTCTTGGAAAAGAAGACAGTGAGATTAGATCACTGAAAGGAAACTGCCCTACTTGCAAACGAGAATTAGACGAAAAGCACAAAACTGAATTACTTGCAAAGATAACAAAAGAGTTGTCTGAAATAGAAAAGGAAGCACAAGAACTTAGTAAGACAAAAAAAGAACTTGGTGAAGGCCGCGAGTTTATTTTAGGACAAGGTAAAGAACTAAGAAAAGAAATTGAAGCAAACAACAAACAAACTTATGAACTAGCTGCTAAAGAAAGAATGGTGTTGGAACTAGAAGAAAAGAAAAAGCTTGTGGAGAGAATCGAAAAAGAGCTCCCCATAAAAGAAGCAGAACTTGCGAAACTAGCGTTTAGTGAGGAAAAAATGGATTTGATTCGAAAAGACTTTTTTGAGTTTAAATCGCAAAAGGACTTGGTAGGGTCAAAAATAAAATCTAAAAGAGAATTGATTAAAAGCTTTGAAACAAATATGGATAAAATACATTTAATTAAGAAAAATATTTCTGAATTAGAGAAAGAATGTGAAAAGAGAAAACAATCATCAGAAAAACTAGGCGTGTTTGAAAATTGTTTGATTTCGACTCAAACAGAACTGCGCGA
>Ga0233437_1007059_pt1 | contig 11079 bp, 5 predicted proteins | sample SI_122_August201_FD_182714 | JGI IMG/M metagenome (GOLD analysis project Ga0233437, IMG submission 182714) | Seawater microbial communities from Saanich Inlet, British Columbia, Canada - SI_122_August2016_200_MG | ecosystem: Environmental > Aquatic > Marine > Inlet | place: Canada: British... | reverse complement strand
AAGATTTCGACGGAGCTATTACCTGACGGTGCAGCACAGGTAGCGTACAACACCAAGCTATATTCTGGTGACCTTATCCCCTACCAGGAGCCAGTTGTTGTCGCTGATGCTAATCGCACAGGTACAATTAAAACATTATATGCTCTACGTGACATAGCAGCAGGCACACTTAAGTGGTTAACGTGGGTAACAGACGTGGACATTGCAGTAGCCTCATCCACTGAGGACGACGAGCAGAGGTTCTACTATACAGGCGACGGAGCCCCTAAGGTTTCCAACTACGCACTGGCCACAAAAACAGGTACACCTTACCCAAACACATATTACAACCTTGGGCTGCCGCTACCTACGACAACTCCAACTACGTCTGCGGCGTCATTCACTGTAACAAATACAGCGTCATACGCACGTGACTCAGGCAACACAGCAACGATTACCACAGGTACAGCACACAGCTTAAGTACAGGTAATGTTGTAACGGTACGCGACTTCACTACGACAGTGGGTGAAACATTTAATTCAACTAATGTTCAGGTTACTGTCACAGGGACAACAACATTCCAATACTTTAACTCCGGTGATGCGGTTTCCACTGCTTCAGATACGGCAGGTAGAGTAGACTTAGCGGGCAATACGCAGATTCGCACCTATGTGTATACATGGATAACACCGTGGGGTGAGGAGTCAATCGCTTCACTCCCATCTGATGAACTGTATATTAAGGAAGGTCAGGTTATCACTGTAACAGGGTTACCGACAGCTACCCCAACAGCATCATATTTTGTTCGCGGGCTACGCCTATATAGGACATTAGTATCAGCGTCGGGTACTGAGTATTACAAGCTATCAGACCTGTGGTTCCCTATAAACACTACGAAAGTAGCGCGTAGTGGTAACGTCTCCACTGTGACTTTTGCAGAGCCTCATAACTTTATTGCTGATGATAGGTTCAAAGTAAGTGGGTGTACGACAACATCATTCAATATCACTGGCGGCACTGTTAAAGCAGTGGTTGACGACTACACCATAACTTATGACCAGACTGCAGCAGATACAGGCGAGACTGCTGACACTGCAGGTACGCTATACCACGATGTCGCTGAAGAGATTACTGACCCTGCGAGATACTGGGGTGATGGCTCATACACATACACTGACGACTTCTTATATACGAACCTATTGGGGCTATTAAGTTCAGATTATTACGATGAGCCTTCTTCTAGTATGAAGGGGCTTAGAGTAGCACATAACAATATTTTGGTTGGGTTCTTCGATAACCAGTTATGCTTCTCTGAACCTGGTAACCCACACGCTTGGCCTGTTAAGTATAGACTAACTTTCGATTCTAACATTGTATCTATTGAGCCTGTATCAGGTTATATTGTTATTCTTACTGAAGCCTACCCGTACGCTGTATCTGGTAACGACCCCGCAACCATGGTTGTTGCACGTATTGATATGCTATACCCCTGCCTATCGAAGCGCTCAGTAGTTAATATGGGCTATGGTGTTGTATATGCAACACATGGTGGACTTGCGGTTTACTCATTGTCTAAAGGTTTATCCCTTATCACTAAGATGGTGCATGACTGGGATACTTGGAATGAGAACCTAACTCCTAGCACCCTTGTTGGGCATTTCTATAAAGATAAATACTTTGGGTCTTATAATGGCAACTCATTAATATTTGAGCAGGATGAGAAAACAGGGGGGTTCTTCTCTATTGTACAGACTACGTTCACTGCAGCATTCACTGACCAAATAACGAATAAGATGTACTACATCACTGACACAACTGGCGACATCTACGAGTGGGATGATATGACTCAACCACTTACCCCTATGGAGTGGAAGTCTAAAGTTGTTGTTACTAAGAAATATATGAACCTCGGTGCTGCTAGAGTGATTGCAGACTATGACACACCTCAGTCTGAGATTGATGCTATCAATGCATACAACGTAGCAGCGAAAGCCTACAACATACTACGCTGGGCAGAGGCTGCTCAGTTAGGCACTCTTAACGGACCGACTGATTATTTAGTTGGGGGTGTCAGAGTTAGTAACGTGGGCTCCATTAACGGCTGCCCAGTAATTAACGGCGACTGTATTACTAGAGAGCAGAAAGTTCACGCTAACTATTTATGTATCACATTTAAACTGTGGGTTGATAAAGTCCTAGTATTCCAAGGTAACGTTTGTTCTGACAAAATCTTCAGGCTCCCAGCTGGTTACCGCTCTGATACCTTTGAAGTATCTGTGTCAGGTGCTGCTAGAGTGAGAGCAATCCACTTGGGCGAAACACCTTATGGGTTAAGAGAGGCATAATGGCAGGGTTCACAGGCATCCCGAACATCCCAACTGAAGGTTTAACAGACTGGCAGTCACAGGTGTTCAATGCTATTAAAGAAAATGTGGAGATACTGACAGGTACTAGAGGTGCAGACTTAACAAGTAAGGCTATTATTAAAGGTAGCATTCGTGTATCATCAGTATCAAACCAGGATATGCAACAGGTGAGCGCAGTAGGAAAAACATGGTCAGGTATTTCAGGGCTGCCAGCAGGTGAGTCAGTAGCAGACGGGACAGATTTTGTATCTCTAGCGAAGGATGTACAGACACTAGCAAATGATGTAGCAGTAAACAGATTAGCACTGAATACATTAATAGGACAACTTAAAGGATAGGAGAAAATAATATGGCAGCTTTTTTAGGAATACCCGCATATAAGCTAGCAGCTAACGCAGCTTTGGGTACAGCAGGACTAACTGGAGTAGCTGTAGGAGATAACTTACTTAGTTACCACCAATATCTAAATAGAGAAAGACTAGAAAAGAATAGATTAGCTCAAAATGAAATGCTAAAAGCGCAGGCTGCACAAATGTATGCTCAGCCTGATAAAGCTAATTTAGCAGCTAACCAGGAAGCAACGGTCGCACAGCAGAACCTAGCTAGTAATACAGACATGCAGCTTCCGGGCGAGTCTATTGAAGCATGGAGAGCACGTATGAGAATTAAAAACGCGATTGAGATGGAGCGCACAGCAGAAGAAGGTTACGCCGCAGGCGGATTAGTAGGAGGGAATAAAATGATTTACAACACAGAGTCTTTGGACTTACCAGTAGGATTACAGCAGTTAATGCCTAGCGGAACGCAGACAAACAACCAGGCGTACACCCCAATGCAGGGCGCAAAGGTAAATAATAATGCTCCAATGATGGATTTTAGGCAGCAGCCAACCACATCATATGCAATGGGTGGGCAAGTAGGACCAGGTGGTGCACCAGTAGGTGTAGCCCCTCAAGGTGTTGGGCTACAAGGCCCAGGACAAGCACAAGGTGGTGCACCAATGGATGCTAAAACCATAGAGATGCACATTCAGAAGTTTATCCAGGAGAACCCAGGCGAAGTAGAGAAGATTAAATGGGTTGTTATGGAGGCTATTAAGCGCGGTGAATTAACCCAAGAAGAATTAAATACGGCTGTACAGTTAGCCACTGTCGCTGTCCAGAACCCTGCTATGTACCCACAAGTTGTACAGTTCGCAATTCAGCAAGGTATCGTCGAGCCAGGAGACCTAGACGCTGAGTACGACCAAGGTTTAGCAATCGCGTTATTACTAGCAGCGAAAGCAGCACAGTCTGAGATGGGCGGCAACTTCATGGGAGGCGGTGAGATTATGTCAGGCTCAACCCCTACTGCAGATGATGTAAACATTAATGTATCTAAAGGCGAGTTTGTAATTCCAGCGCATGTTGTAACAGCGAAGGGCACAGACTTTTTTAATAAGATGATTGACCCTAAAGGAGGCAGCACCAAGGCTTAGAGATTATGGGAGAGTTAAACAATGTGGAGATTGATGGCTATGAACCTTTATTACTTGCAACACAAGAGCAGTTTGATTTATACTGGACTCAGTGTGTTCCATTACTAGATAGAGTTATTGAGAGAGCTATGCACGGTGAACTAACAACAGATGATATATATGAGAAGGCTTTACAAGGCCAGATGTATGTGTTTATATGTAAGAAAGATGGCGGGGAATACCCCGATGTTAAGTTTGCTATCGTAATGGAACTTATCAACTACCCTAGACTAGCAGCAATGAATATAGTTGCGATAGGCGGCTCGCACCTAAACCCGTTCTTTAAAAAGTTCTGGTCTAAGTTGTGCGGGTGGGCTTATATGAACGGCATCCGAGCTATAGAGGCATTGGTCTCGCCAGCCATGGCTCGGATAATATCTAAATTTGGCTTTAACCACACATACGCACACATGCGACTTAACTTAAACGAGGATTAATTATGACCCCTACCCACATCGACTATATACCTATGTCACCTCTGGCCTCAGCTGTCAGACAATCAATGTACCCAACTGAATTTAAAGGGGGTGGACTTAAGAAGGTTGTTGCTGTAGCAGCAATGGTATTTATCCCTATGGCTGCTCCGGCTATATCAGGAGCGATAGCAACAAGCGGCTTCTTAGGTGCATCAGCAACAGGTGTGTTCTCAACATGGGCGGGTTCAGCGATTGTAGGTGCAGGCCTCGGCGCTGTATCTTCAGCAGTGACAGGCCAAGATTGGAAGCGTGGTGCACTCATGGGTGGTATCGGTGGTGGTATTGCAGGATATAGCTCAGGTATGGGCTCACCGTTTGGCTCTACTGCTAGCTCAGGAGCTGGTGCAATCTCAAACGCTCAGGGCGCAGAGATGGGTTTGAATGCGTTAGAGACTGCTGACTATAACTTAGCAATGGGCTCTTCAGCTGCGACTCCTATCACTACCGCACAGGGCGCAGAGATGGGGTTAGATTCACTAGAGACTTCAGATTACAACATGGCTCTTGAAGGGCAGACCGATGGCTTCACAGGCACGATTAGCGCTGATTCGCAGTTAACGCAAGGGTTAGATGCTACGCCGATTTCTGATGCTCAGGGCGCAGACATGGGATTAGATTCACTGGAGACCCAGGATTATAACTCAGCACTTGGGGGTGAAACAGGTGGTTTTTCAAATACTACCACTCAGCCAAGAGCCGGTTTAAAGACAGGTGGCACAGGTAACGCCAACCAAGTTAAAGGTGGTGGCGGTGGTAATAATGCTGGGCCTAACTCATCAACAACTTGGACTGAGGCATTCCAGAAGGGGTTCAGTAAAGATAACACAATGAAAGCTGCTATGAATATGGGTGGAAACTTACTGTCAAACGCATTAATATCAAACGAATTACCAGCCGAACAGCAAGCGCAGATTAACGCCGCTCAGGCTGTGGTTGACCGCTTAGAGGCACAGGGCGCAGAGGTTGATGAATTAAAGTTAGCCGCCGCTAAGCTAGCCCTACGTGATGCTAACAACATCAGCATCGAGTGGTTAAGACAGCAGAAATACGCACAGGCTAAGAACAGAGGTTCACGACAAACACGAGATGCAGTACGTATTGCAAGCGCTAAAGGCTACAACCAAGCTGGTATGCCAAACGTATACCGTAGAGGCGGGTTAGAGACCGAGAAGGCTGCATCAACAGCAGGCGAGCAAGCAGCCTTAGGTGCATACGATACTAGAGGTAAGTTATTTGCTCAAGCGAACTCAATGTTCCCAACCTCTACCGGAACCACCGGTTATAGGACAAGTATGCAGAGCATATGGGACGCTGATGCGAAGCGTAAAGAAGACGAGCGTAAAGCATATGGCAGTGTATGGGCAGGCCTAACCGGTCAAGGCATAAGTTAAATTCATAGGAGATACAAATGGGATTATCACTAGGATTTCAACAGGGTGTAGCTGACGGGAGAGCCCGCAATATCTCTGACTTTGAGAACAAGAGGAAATGGCAAGCTGAGGATGAGAGTGCTAACTACTTACGTTACTTACGCCAGCTTGAGGTAGGTAAGCTACAACGCGAAGAGCAATCACGTCAAATGCGCCAGCAACAATCACAGGATTTATCATATCAACCAGTTGATTCTATGTCCGGCATTATGCCAGTTGGTGACTCATATGAGTATGAGAGAGACCCGGAGTTACTTGATATTGACCGACAGTTTAATAGGGAACTAAGACCTGATAATTTGGCTACTACGCCTAGAGCTACACTCGCAGCTAACAACCCTATAAAGATTGCAGAGGCTGAGAAACTAGCAGAGTTTAGGCGCCTAGCTAAGGGTGACTTAGATTTTATGGGTGTAAATTTAGGAGAGTTAAGCTCCTTACCTGCGATAGAACCTGGGGAAGGCACGGGCGACCTTGGCCGTATAGGATTAACTAAAACAACCCTTAACAAAGGATTATCCGATATAGGTAAGCGCCTTAGTTCGCGCCGTATAGCTGAGCCAGGACTATTTGAGTATCAATCCAAGGAGGATAAAACTAATAGTGCTCGTAATAATAAACTGATTAATACTGCAGCATCTTGGTATACCTCAGCAGAAGCTAAACAATATTTTAGCCATTTTCCGGGGCTCTACCCACAGGCGCAGAAAGCTCCGTATGAGTTCTACACGCTATTTAAAAATAGTCAGGGTGAGTCAGCAGTAGCTCCCGGTATTACTAGCGGCGACTTTGATTTTGCTGAGATAAGCGGCGACTTTGATTTTGCTGGGGTATCTAATGAGGGCTCCGTGCAGCCTGTCCCAGAGACAGTAGTCCAGCCGTTTACTCCAGTGGCTGCTACGGATAGTGGAAACATTATTAAGGACAACAAAGGTAGAGTGCGGACAGTAGCGGACGGAACATCAACGGGCGGTACTCCCACTATAACAGTAGACGGTACTCCCACTACAACAGTAGACGGTACTCCCACTGAGCAACCCTGGTCTCCGACTGCAACTCCACCCGCAATGCCTATACAAGATACTACAGAGATAGGCCCTGGGTATGAAGCTCAAACGTTAATGGCTGAGAGAGATAAGCTTTCTCGCCTTGCTAATATCTACCGACAGTCAGGCCAGATGGATAAGTTTGATGAGTTAACAACGCAGGCTAATGCTAAGAACCTAGAATCCCTTGTGTCTATAGGATTTGAGGGGCTACAAGACCTGTCCAATAGAAACAATGGCGGTAAGTTAGCGGGTGTGCTATCACAGATGACGGGGAGCCAGATTCAAATACAACCAATGGATGACGGCACTTGGGATATTTACTTTAATGGTAACCTAGCACAATCATCTACAACTGCAGAGCTAACAGACTATGCTAAGACAGTCTTCAATAGTGCGTACAGAGCATCACAGGCTGCACGATTAGCGAAGTTCCAAGAGTATGAGTTCGAGAAACGCATAGATGCTAAGTATGGTATCCAATCTAAGAACGCTGAGATTATGAGCCAGATGATGAAAGATATAGCGACGGCTAATAACCAAGGTGACCTTGATAAGTCATTAGAAATATTTAAAAACTCACTTCCAACTGACCCTACAGCAGATGGCAATGGCAACTTGTGGTCGCGCAGTGGTAGTACCATAACAGGTATATTCCCTAGGGGGGTAATCGAACCAGGTATTGATGGTGAGGATGATAAGACTGTCTATACTAAGTCGTTCAATGTAAATCAGGATTCTAATATTATCCAAGGTATCTTAGCGAATGCGCTAGCAAAATAGGAGTTAGTTATGGCTAAAGCAGGATTGAGTGCATTCATGAGCCCAATGTTTGGCGCAATGGATACAGGGCTGAGCTCCACCCCGAACCCGTACATGCCTACGGACGTTTCTAAAACTATAACGGGCGTTGATAACCTAGGGCCAACGTCAGCAGACATAGCTGTTATGGGTGAGGCGGCACGTACTAAAGCTAACCAGTTCGACATGCCTGCTATGAACCGCCCAAGTTCAAACGTAGCATACAACCGTTCAACTAAAGAGATGTTTGTTAACGGTTTGTTATTCCCTGCCGAAGACCATCGTGCTGCACTTGCATCAGTGAACGAATTGACTAAGCCCCCGGTTAGCCCACCAGCTGGAGACTGGCGCCCTGTAGACCAGGGTGAGTACGAGTCATACATTAATAATATACAAGACCCAAGCCTCGGCAGGCTAGTAAGTAAGAACTGGGATGTAGGTGTTGACAACTTACAGCTACTCAGCGGTTACTTAATGCAGGCGCTAGGTGCTGTTGATACAGGGCAGGGTATTGTTGATAACAACCTTAGAGAATTATCCTATAACGAACCATATCAGCGCCTTGCAACTGACATAGAATCGGGTAGTCAGGCAGTGGATTGGTTTGTATCTAACGGAGCTCAGCTAGCACCAATGCTAGTTGAAACTGCTATCACCACATTGATTGGTGCAGGTATAGGTGGTGCAACCGGCGGAGGAAACCCTGTCAGTACAGCAGGTGGTGCGCTACTCGGTATGTTTGGTAAGGAAACAGTTAAGAAGGCACTCATTGTGGCTGCGAAGAAGCGTGCAGCAGGGCAGACTATTACAGCTGCTGAACATAAATTACTACGCGAGGCAACAAGTTTCACTATGGCTGCAGCCGCCAAGAGTCCGGTTGCATTTAGGAAAACGTTAGACAAAACAGTAGCAAACACATTATCGCAAGGCAAGCGACAAGCAACAGCAGGTGGTGCAACTATTGCTAACATGACAAACATGTATGGTATTGGTGTAGGTGATATCTATGGTGAGACGGGTAGTAGAACAGATGCATTCTTAGGTGCTGTACCTTATGCACTGCTAGAGATGATGCCCGAGTTTGCATTAGCTAAGCGCGTATTTGGTACATCCAAGACTGCTATTAAAGATATCGCAGGTAAGGGCGCTAAGGCTAGAGCCATTGGTAGTCGCGCAGGTACTGGCCTACTAGCAGGTGGTACTGCTGAGGGTTTAGTTGAAGCCTCACAAGAGGGTATCCTAATCGGGCTTAATGAAGACGTAGATATGAACAGTGAGGAAGGTGCTCATCGTTTGATTAACTCGTTCGCAGCTGGCTTCGGTATCGGTGGACCTATTGGTAGTGTCGCTAATATCCCAGGGCGGTTTGACCTAGCAGGTACTGACCAAGTTGACTTACTTAAACCAAAGGGTGTAGAGGCAGCTGATGTTACTACAGTAGGCGAGGCTGGACCGATGCCTATTGATACACCGCTGTATGATGTGCCAGAGGGCAACATCGGCGCTACAGCATCAGGGCAACAAGGTTTATTAGGTGTGTTTGGTCCGCAGATGACAGCCGCTGAAATTACAGATAAGATGGGTGTACCAGTTTCGACTGAGGGTGTACCTACACCAGAGCCTATGACTGTTGAGCAGGAGCAAGAGGCATTTGATTTACAGCGTGAGGAAGCATCGCAAGATGCAGCAAAGGATGACTTCAATGAGTTGCAACGCCAAGTGCGACAGATGCGTGCTGACCAGGAACGTGAGGAACGCAGAGAATCTGCGAAACAGGAGCAAGAGCAACAAGACTTAGACTCAGCATACGGCGCTGCAGTTAGTGGTGAGACTACAGAGGCGCAGAGACAAGTACAGCAAGACCTAGGGTTAGACGCTACTCCTACCCAGGACACTGAACAGCTAGAGTTCTTCGATGATGAAGACGGAGTAACTAAGAACGCCTTGACTAAAGGTGAGGAAGAATCCAGTTCGACTGGCACAGAGGATAGCACCAAGAAACAGAATGAGACCCTCGATAAAGCAATAGATGGGCTTATTGGTGACCCGCAACCTATTGACGACGCCACTGCTGGTGATGCTAAGACATGGAATAAAGCTAAGGGTAAAGGCGGTATCACCTGGGCTAACCTAAGTGATGCAGGTAAGAGCGCATGGATTCAAACACGGAAGACACTTAATAAAGACCTACGAAATACTGCAACATGGGAGCGTGTTGCTAAGCGCATTGAAAAGAACGCCGGAGCAAAACCAACTACTATTAAGAAGGGTGTGGCAACCCTTAAGAAAGGCGCAGCGAAGGTTAAGGTTGCAGCAAAAGCAACAGCAAAAGCAGCGGGTAAGAACTTAGGTACACCAATCACACCTATCGCGATTGAAGGTGAAGAGACAGAGAAACCTAAAGTCGCTAAGAAACCTAAGGCTAGTGAGAAACTTAAGGTCGCTAAGAAACCTAAAGCTAGTGAGAAACTTAAGGTCGTGAAGAAACCTAAAGCTAGTGAGAAACTTAAGGTCGTGAAGAAACCTAAAGCTAGTGAGAAAGAACTCGCTGGTAACATGCTTAAGAAGAAGACATCACCAACCAAGGACACCCCAAATAAATTCCTAGACTTACCACCAGCAATGAAACTTAAGTCTAAGCGTAAGACTCAACTGAGTACAGCTGAGACATTACATGTGGGTACGAACAAATCTGTCAAGCTATCCTCGTTAACCCCCGAACAACTTAATGAACTAGAAGAGTTACGTGCTAACCGCGCTAGTGAATCAGACTTCGAGTCGTTCTTCCAGGAGTTAACTGCAACAGAAGCTGAGAAAGAAGTAGCCGCTAAGAAAGCTAATAAACTATTAGGTATAGCCACTCAACTAACTGCGAAAGAGCGTAGAGATGCGAAGACTAAGGCAGACAAAGTTACAACAACAACTCAAGGCCAAGCTAGAGATGCATGGGATGCACATGGTTTACCTATTAAGTGGGGTGAGCTTAACCATGTACGCCAGCTTGAGGTTAAGCGGTGGATGGATAGCCATAAGGGCAAGATATCTAAAGTCCAGGCGCTTAGGATTGCTCAAGCTGAAACAGATAGCAAGGGGGCATCTACAGTTAGGGAGATAATCACTACGCTGATGCAAGACATCGAGGGTGAGAAGAGCTCTAAGAAGCAGAAGTCTATGCTCACACACGTGATTAACAACTGGCTTCTCAACCTTAACCGTGTAGGTAAAGGCCACGTAACGTTCAAAGAAAACCGGGCTGTAGGTAAGTGGTTGAATGAAACAGAGTTTGGCCCTGCAACACGCACGTTTATAGACAACACAATAATTTCTAATCTACGAGATAATGAGCCGCGTCCTGCATCTTCTAAGGGGCAGACACACGCATACTTCAAGTACCTAACAAACCAAGGTCTGCTTGATGATGCACGTTTATCCGACATTGAATTTACAGGCGAGGCTATAGAAGC
>Ga0233437_1007057_pt1 | contig 11080 bp, 9 predicted proteins | sample SI_122_August201_FD_182714 | JGI IMG/M metagenome (GOLD analysis project Ga0233437, IMG submission 182714) | Seawater microbial communities from Saanich Inlet, British Columbia, Canada - SI_122_August2016_200_MG | ecosystem: Environmental > Aquatic > Marine > Inlet | place: Canada: British... | reverse complement strand
AATAATCGGACACCAGCTGAGGTTCACTTCAGTTGTTAATGTGCTTTTTTATCACCTTATTTTCCCCTTCCCGTGGTCTTGACTTTGGGGATACCCTTAATCAACGTGATGAGCAACAGGCTTTTTTTGTTAGACATTTTCTTCTCCTTGAATATTTTTGTTAGGAAAATGGGTTGCTATTACTTGGTAATTCTCGAAATGCCAATTTTTGCTATCGCCTATAGAACCACCTCCTAGATTTATTGCTAAACCTAACTATAAAATCGAATGAAAAATCTTGCAGTCGTACGCAGTAAAGTAATGTAGCGGCTGTAAATTAAAAGTTACAATCGTTCCCCCTTAAATAACCCAATTCATTTTACCTTATTTTTTAGCCATTTCTGATAATTCTTTACGGGTTCTTTAGAAATATGCAGTGCTGACGTTTGGCCTGCTCTGAACACTTATAGAGCAAGCCAAACATCAACATCCTCATAATTCACTCGAACAGTGTAGCATATCTTTAGTAACAATCTGCCGTGTTTGTTTAACAGTGTGTAAACGAAACGTGATTTTTTCGGGTCATCCTTGAATCTCAATTTAGGGGCTATGCTGAGAAATAATTCACCAACTGCTCAAGCCGCAACACGCCGTCGTAGCTGATGCCTTCGCCACCTTGCTTGAGTTTGCCTTTTTCACCATCCCCATCGCCGAGACAGGTGACAATAATATTGGCATCTGAAAGATTCTCGGTCGCTGTGTAGATATTGGTTGTTGCGACGATATTCAACCCCGCAGCATGGGCAGCCAATACGCCGTTGCGAGAATCCTCGATCACTATACACTCTTCGGGTTTCAAGCCAGATTTTTTAAGGGCCAGGTTATAAATCGCCGGATCCGGTTTCTTTTTGCTAACGATGTCGCCTGCCAGAACAAACTCAAATTTGATGTCATTGAGCATTCCGTTGACAACCGCCTGCGCGGCGCGTTCATTCGACGTAGTGCAAATTCCAAGCAGTAAGCCTGCATCATTGATTTCTTTCATCAGGCGCTTTACACCTGGACGCAGCGGTAACTGCCCGCTTTCGATCAAGCTGACAAAAGCAGCCGTTTTATGTTTATGCATTCTTTTAATGAGGTCATCCACTTCTCCCGCATTGATCTCAACGCCAAAGCCTTTGGTGTTGAGATGGTGTTTCATGCGTTCTTTGCCACCCGCCACTTGCAGCAGCTCGTGGTAATAGTCCACATCCCACTCGAAATTGTAGCCAAAATCTTTGAAGGTTTGGTTGAAGGCAACCCGATGCCCGTCACGCTCGGTGTCGATGATGACACCATCTTGATCAAAAAAAACTGCTTTTATTTTTGCCATTGAAATTTTCCTTTTTTGTGATAAACCGGGGTGGAAAGGAGTACCACCCCGGTTTATTGCCAGCAAACTAAGCGTAAAAAGCGCGAATGGCTTCAACAGCCATGCGATTTTCTTCTTTGGTGCCCAAAGTCAGGCGCCACCAGCCGTTTTGTCCGTACATGGTAGATTGCGGACGGAGGATAATGCCCTTTTCTTGCACGAAGGCCACCAAATCATCGCCTGCTTTTCCAGTGCCTGATCCGTCGAAAAGGATGTAATTGGCTGCGGAATGGAAAACCGTAAAACCGGGGATATCGCTGAGTGCATTCTCAATATAGGCTACTTCGCTGTTGTTGAATGCCACACGTTCTGCCAGCCCTTCAATATCTTCCAGCGCGGCTAATGCAGCCCACATAGGGATTGTTCCCACATTCCACGGGAGCAATGCTGCCGAGATTTGCCCGATAACTTCCTCGTGTCCCAATGCGTATCCAAAGCGCATCCCAGCCAGCCCGTAAGCTTTCGAGAGTGTGCGCGTAACGAGTACATTTTTGTATTTTTTGATCAGTCCGACTTGCGATTTTTCGAGACCGGCGAACTCAACGTAGGCTTCATCTACGATGAAGGGGATGCCCGTCTCGGCAATTTTGGAAAAATCTTCTGCGTCCATAAAATTGCCAGAGGGATTGTTGGGATTGGCGACGACAATGATCTTGGTTTTTTCGGTAATTGCCGCCAGGATTGCGTCTACATCGAATTTTAGTTCTTTGTCCTCGTAAATCATCGGGACAGAGACAAGTTTGCCACCGAGGATATTGCAGCGCAACTTGTAGATACCGAAGCACGGGGTATGTTGAATAACCTCTTCGCCAACCTGGAGGAAGCACCGGAAAATGTTATCGAAAACTTCGCTCGATCCATTGCCAATCATCACGTTTCCGGGGCCATCCAGCCCGTTGATTTCGGCAATCTTTGAGCGTACAACCAGGCCCTGATCGGGGTAGCGGTTGGCCATAGCGCCATATTTTTGAATGGCCTCTTGCACCTTCTTGGATGGAGGGTTCGGGTTTTCGTTAGACATCATGCGGTGTAGTTCGGGCTGACGCCACGCCAATTCGATATGCGCCGAAACATACATGGGGATGCCTTTTACCCAGGGAACAAAGTAATCTTGAATCGGTTTCATCGTGCTATTTCTCCTTTATGCCTTTCCTGCGCTTCCTAAAATATCAATCCACTTTGTTACTGCTTGCCGAATGGCATCTTTGACAGCAATATCAATCTTGCCGGGATTGTATTGTTCCCGGTTCTCTGAAATGTAGTTAAAGGTGGTATCAATGAGAGCATGTTTCAATTCGGTAGAGACATTGAATTTTGCGCCACCCATTTCAACAAGTTTGATCGCGTATTCTTTACTCAAACCTGTACCGCCATGCACAACCAATGGTGTTTTGACGCCATTGCCATTGAGCATCTGATTGATCTGGCCCAGGCGTTCAAAATCTACTTTTGGATTTTTTGTCTTGTAAACACCATGCGCTGTACCGATCGCTGGAGCAAAAATATCTACCCCGGTGCGCTCGACGAACTCGATGGCTTGCTGTGGATTACAAAGAGCGGCCTCATCCTCTGCAACCTTCACCTGATCCTCCACGCCTGAAACCGTACCTAATTCCCCTTCAACAGAGATACCGCCAAGAGAGTGGCAGTAATCCACAACTTCCTTCGTTTGGCGGATATTTTCATCATAGGCTTGTTTGGATGCGTCAATCATGATATTTGTATAACCTGCATCCGCACATTTTTTGCAATACTCCACGCTGGTACTGTGATCCAGGTGCAAACAGATTGGGATAGGGGCTGATTCGGCTAACGTTCGATAGATAGCCACCAGCACATCCTGCCCCAAAAATTGGGAAGGTGTGACGGATGCTTGAATAATGAGTGGGGCCTTCTTCTCGATGGCAGCCTCGACAACGGCTTCCATTTGTATCAGGTTCGTGATATTGAAAGCTCCGACGGCATATTTGCCTTCGGCTGCTTCTAGCATCATTTCCCTTGCAGTTGCAATTGACATGGTGATCTCCTATTAATAATAGTTATTCGTATTTTTGGGTTTTACAGTGAGGGCATGGGTGCTGCTTTGCGTTACACTGTAACCAATGGAGAGTTCTTCAAAATAGGACTTCGCTCGATTTATAGTATTTTTTTGAAAATTTATGGCATATATGCTTTCCTATCAGAACTAACGTCTTTTAGCCACTGTTGCCACATCGCATTCTGCATCCCCTGCGTAGTACGAGCAAAAAATGTATCAGCATAATTACGAAAGTTGAAATCAAGTTTTGAGATACCAATTTGTACCATCGCCCACATGGCTTCACGGAAATCGGAAATAACCTTTAGCAATTTAATCCGCGCCCAATTTTCTGCGGTGACTTCGCCAAAATAACATTCCAGCAACCAGCGATCTTGGTCATTGGTGAATTCGTGATGGGTGGAGAAATTTGCAAGATCAAAAGCAGGATCACCCATTCCCGCGTATTCCCAATCCAAAATACGGATTTGACCATCATCGAGAAAATTTGCGTTGAGCAAATCATTGTGGCAAATTTTGGGGGTGAAAGGGGATTTTAACAACGCGGTTTCGGCAGCGTTCATTTGCTCAATCAGCCAACCAAAATTATCGGGAAAGAGAACCTTGAATCGGCGGGCAATTTCAGTGGAATCTTCGACTACGCGGAATGGAGAGAATGTTTCGAGAATTGGAGCCATGTTATGGACGCGGCGAATTGCATCGGCGACGCGGTTGATATTTTGGGGCTGACCGATTTCATCGGGCAAAAGCTGGCGGCCCTCAATGAATCTTGTAACTAGATATCCCTCCGGTTCGATGATATAAAAAACTTCGGGGCCGATGCCAATTTCCCCGGCAGCCTGACTAACGGCGCACTCCGTTGGGCGAACAATGCCCAATAATTCGGTATCGACTCCCGGGATGCGGAGAACAAAAACATCCCCATTTACCTCTATGCGGAAATTTTCATTGGTAATGCCGCCAGTAAGTGGGGATGTCTTTATATCCGAAGCGTTAGACCATTGTGGAATACGAGCAATTGCTTTTTCTATCGTCAGTGTCATAATTTAGCTTCACTTCTTTAAAATATGTTTTTTGGTTTTTGAAGACTTCGCGTGGATGGAATATACACGCGGAATACCAGAAACCTGGTTTATTTCGGCGAATTGAACAATTATTTGTAAACCGAATGCCATTTGGAATTATATCGACAAAACAAGGAATTTGCAAATAGTTTCAAAATCTGCTACAATTCCACCGCTTACATCGCAAATTCTGTCATTTTAGTCAATTAATCATCCAAACAAGTGATTATATTTCATGCGCAAATCTCTTATCCCCGCTCAACGACGTGAGCGTATTCAAGAATATCTCACAACTCATAAAGTGGCGCGTCTTGCTGATTTAAGCAAAATGTTAAATGCTTCAGAAGCTACAATTCGCCGCGATCTCGAAAAACTTGATGACACGGGCTTTCTTGAGCGCACGCATGGCGGTGCAGTACTCAGTCAACGATTATCACGCGAACCCGAATATCAACAGAGGTTGAGGGATAGCCCTCATGAGAAAGGTCTGATAGGCCAGTTTGCTGCCGCGCTAATCGAAGATGGCGATGTTGTTTTTCTCAATGGTGGCACGACCACGACAGAAATTATTCGTCATATCCGCCCAAGCGCCGATATTACTGTTATCACCAATAATCTATTTGCTGCCCTGGAGATCGATAGTATTGGCTTTGAATTAATTCTATTGGGTGGCATCTATCAGCCAGTTTCTCTTTCGGTAGGTGGATATTTTTCTGTTGATAACATCAGGAAGGTCTATGCGGATAAAACTTTTATTGGCGTTGACGGCATCAGCCTTAAATATGGGTGTACTTTCCCGACCAGCGCTGAAGCTGAAGTTGTGCGCACCATGATGGGACGCACGCGCGGCCCGGTTTATATTGTCGCAGACCACAGCAAATGGGGAACGGTTTCCAATTATGAAGCAGCCAAAATTGAAAAAATCCATAGTTTAATCACGGATGAGGGCTTCGACATGAACGCGCGTGAATCTCTATTAGCGCAATCTGTAGAAGTTCTCATCGCAGGAGATGCTATTTCATAGCACAAGATATTGTGCTACTCAGATTACGTTACGCCTCCATGCCCCGGCATGAAGGGATGATGAAGATTTGTTTTAATCTGTTAAAAATAGGCTCCAATCCAATATTCATGGCAGGAGGCACCCATGTTCAAATTGTTCAAATCCAAGCAAAACAGGTTTATCCACCTGATCAATCAGCAAGCCGAATTAACGCTGCAGGGGTTGAATCAGCTCATTGATTATATGAAATCCCACGACCCAGAGCTTGCCAGGCAGCTCACGCTGACTGAAAAAGAAGCCGATGAAGTGCGCCGTATTTTGATCAATGAACTGAACCGCACATTCGTTACCCCGATTGACAGGGAGGATATTTTTGCGCTCTCGCGTGCGATTGATGATGTCGTTGATTATGCTTACAGCACGGTCACAGAAATGGATGTGCTCGCGGTTACGCCGACAAGCTTTATGGAGCGCATGACTACACTCTTGCGGGATGCCGCCTATGAAATCCATATGGCAACCCAACGGCTTGAAGATCACCCCGGTGTGGCCGCTGAACACGCCCAGCGCGCCAAAGCGCTAGAGAACCGCGTTGAAGCTGTTTACCGGGAAGCCATAGCCGATTTATTCAGCGGGCCTGAGGATGTCCACCATATCTTCGAGATGCTCAAAATGCGCGAGGTCTATCGCCACCTGAGCAATGCTGCCGATCGAGGTGATGAAGCCGCCAATTTGATCGCCGATATCGTCGTCAAGACAACTTAATCTGGAGACCCGAATATGCCTACGATCCTGATTATAATGATCGTCTTAGCCGTTATTTTTGATTTCTTAAACGGTATTCACGATTCGAGCAATATTGTTGCCACGATGATTTCCTCACGCGCGTTTAGCCCGCGCGTGGCATTAGGCGTAACGGCTATCGCTCATTTTGTTGCGCCATTCATTTTTGGCGTGGCAGTGGCTACCACAATCGGCCACGAAGTCGTTAAAGCGGATGCCATCACTATTAATATTCTCGTCGCGGCCCTAGCCAGCGCGATTATTTGGAACTTAGTAACCTGGTTCTTAGGTATTCCCAGTAGCTCTTCACACGCCTTGATCGGCGGGATGATTGGCGCAGTTGGGATTGGCGCCGGTTTTGATGCTATCGAGTTACGCGGCATGGAAAAAATCCTGATTGCGCTGTTCACATCGCCCATTATTGGTTTGGTGTTGGGGTATTTGGTCACGAAGCTGGTTTTCTTTCTTGCTCGTGGGGCAACGCCAAAGATCAATTGGTTCTTTAAACGCTCTCAAATTATTACAGCCATAGCCCTGGCGCTTAGTCATGGCACCAATGATGCTCAAAAAACGATGGGGATCATTACGTTGGGCTTAGTGACCGCCGGTATCCTGCCCACCTTCCATGTGCCCTTCTGGGTCATCGCTGTTAGCGCTGGGGCGATTGCTTTGGGCACTGCGCTTGGCGGCTGGAAACTCATCAAAACCTTAGGCTCTAAATTTTATAAAATCCGCCCTGTGCATGGTTTTAGCGCCCAACTAACATCTGCTTTCGTTATTCTTGGGGCTTCTTTGGTTGGTGGGCCAGTTAGCACAACTCAGGTGGTCAGCTCCTCGATCATGGGTGTCGGCTCGGCTGAACGCCTGAGCAAAGTGCGCTGGGGAGTCGCCAAAGAAATTATTGTTGCCTGGATTGTCACTATCCCCGCGACAGCATTGATGGCGGCTGGATTGGTGTACTTGATTGATAATGGCGCTGCCATTGCTGCTGTTTTTTGTCAGCTGTTCTTTTGTTAATTATCGGACTTATAAAACGATGAAAAATATACCGAAAATAGGGGTGTGTGGGGTGCGAAGCACCCCACACACCCCTATTTTCGGGCTTTCTTTTGCGAAAGTGCGTAAGTCCTGTCAGTGTGTGTTTGCTTTTACCTGCGTTAGTGCTTCCGAAATCCATAACGCACCAGGCAGGGTTTCCAGCATGAGGATGAAGCGCGTGATCACCACAAGCGTGGAGGCTTGCTCGATGCTGGCACCAAGTGAAATATACATGGCCGACATACTGACTTCACGCAGTCCCAATCCGTTGACTGAAATTGGTAGCAGCGAGAGTACATAGGTTAATGTACCGATGGCGACGACCTGCAAATATGTGACTGTAATACCCAACTCTACCCCCAGCACCCATACTCCGAAAAAAACCACCATACGCGCGGCCCAGGAAGATAAAAAAGCCAGCAACACCGTTCCGGGGCGATTGCGCCAAACCATAACCGCCTCATAAGCCTGCTTGAGCCAGCGCAGCGCCAAACCGCGAATTTTCTCCACAAGCGCGGGCAACGCCACGCCCGACATCGCGAGCGCTCTGGCAGGCTGCCAGACCTGCAAGGCACCCGCGGCCTGCATAACGCCCAGAGAGATCGGCATCAGGGTCAGCATCACGATCATATTCAGAACGCGGTCCATAACCACAGAAGCTACACTCAATCCCCAACCCGCAAAGCGCGCCGCGCTTAGCATTCGCACGCTATCGCCGCCAATCGTGGAGGGTAAAAAATTGGAAGCAAAATTACCCACCAGAACGATTTTTAGAATTTCGGCAAAATTGATTTCAATTTGCTGGGCGTGCAAGAGCATGTACCAACGCAAAGCGTTGAATAACACCCCCAGAAAATACAAGCCAAATGCCAGCGGAAAAATCCAAATCCGCACCTGACGCAACGTCAGCCACATCGTCGCCCAATCCTGATCGAGTAGCAGCCAGATGAAGAGGCTCGTTGAAATCAGCGTGCCGCCCCAGCGCAGATATTTTAATAATTTTGAGGATGATTTCGTTTTCATTTGCCAACCTGCTCGGAGAGCCGGGATCCAGCGATTGTTTATCCCAAATATCCCAGGCCGCGCAGACGCTCTTCCACGGTTGCCAGATCGGCCCCGGCTAAATCTGGGGAAGCCGCTGTGGGGGGATTGAGTTCTTTGGCAGGCACAACCTGGATGCGCTGGCGCTGCTCGTCGGTGAAGGTTTCTTCCAGCGGCCGGCCATCCAAATCATCGGGGATGGGCAAACCGGCCAACGCCAGCATGGTGGGCAGGATGTCGCTGACCTGGGCCTGGTTGAGCGTTGCCCCGCGGTGGATGTCCGTTCCGGAGAGTACCACTATTCCCTCGGGGCGATGGCTGCCTGAATCTTCATACTCCGACTGACCCAGAATGCCTGGGCTATCGAAACCCATCTTGACCGATGATTGATATAAATAGCCCTGAATCGAGAACATTACATCGGCGGCCTGTTCGAGATAATCGCCCTGATAAGAATCTTCGCGGCGACGCAGATCCGTGATGAGGGGCTCGTTGCGCTCGCCGCTCTCCGGGTGGGGTAAAGCTTCCAACGCGGCTATCAGCTCAGTTACCACGTCCGCATACTCTGCACCGGGCGAGATAATTCCCTGGGGTTCGCGTCCCTTCACATTCACAAAAATCTGCCCAAATGCGCCGCGCGCATAAGCTTTTGTGCGCGTCCAGTCAATATTATCAAAACCGATAAACGAGTTGACCACTTTGTTGCGCGCCGGTTTGGAAACCAGATTGGCAATGCCGCCCAGGCCAAGCTTGCTCACCAAACGATAAGCGCGCCCGATCAGGTCGGTTTTTGCCAGACCAATTTTCAGGCGGGTCGAGAGATCGCGCTTCAGGTGCAGCATACCGATCTCTTGCAGCCAGCGGTTGATATACATAATGCCGTGTACGGGTCCGCCGCCGTGGTCGGAAAGCACCATAAAATTGGCATTGCTGCCAAACAAGGCCAACAATTCGCCCAGAAAATCATCCACGCCGCGAAAAACCTGCTCGATGGCGTCCGAAAAAGGGAGGTCGTGCGCCGCGTCGTAGCCGGCCTGGGTGGGGTCGAGATAGCGCCAGAATTTATGTTGGGCGTGGTCGGTTTGCATAAAGACCAGCAGGTAGGCATCACAGGGATGCTGCTCGATGAGATAGCGCAGGGCGCGGCGCTGGTGGTCGAGTAAATCCAGTATAGACTGCAAATAGGCAGCCTCGCGCCCATATTTATAAATTTCGTCCTCGGCGTGGCGGTACGGCGATCCCAGGCGGGCGCTCAACTCGTCGAGCAATTCCGGCGGGTAGGCAAAACCCTCGGCGGCGTCCGGCGCGGCCAAGCCTGAAAGCATAAAACCTTCCAATGGGACAGCCGGGTAGAGCATGGGCAAATTGAACACGCCAATCCGTTGTCCACCCTGATTGAAATATTCCCATACCGGTCGGGCCTTGATTTGCCCGGTGTGTACATACTCCACGTCGTAGCTGTCCGGTTTGCGGGCGAACCAGTCGAAAACGCCGTGTTTGCCCGGATTTTTACCCGTGATAATTGTGCTCCAGGCCGCCGGGCTGACGGGCAGGGAGGTGGAGCGGATGGCGCCGTAACTGCCATTTTGCATCAGGCTTGCCAGATGGGGGAGTTTGCCCTGTTCAACCCAGGGGGTGAGCAAATCCCAGGTAGCCGCGTCCCAACCCAGCACCACCAATGGTGAAGTGGAAGTTCCGACGTGAGATGAAGTGGATTCAGTTCCCATTGTTTACCCTCACCCCTGCCCTCTCCCGTTGGGAGAGGGGGGCGAATTTGAAACTATTTGCATAAGTTCGTTTTCATAGTCTTCAACGATTTGAGTGATGTCGAATTTGCGGGCATGTTGGCGGCTATACTGGCGAAACGCCAGCAATTTCTCCGGCTCGGAGAGCAATTCATCCAGTGATGCAATACCGGATTGTTCGCTGTGATCGTCGAGCAAGAAACCGTTGCGCCCCGGTTCGACCAGATCAATGAATCCACCGACCCGGCTGGCGACAATCGCCAGGCCCATTGCCAGAGCTTGCACCCCCACCACGGGCAGCCCCTCGGAGAGGGAGGGCATAAAGAGAATATCACCCTGGCGAAACCATTCGATGACTTCTTCGGGGGTGATCCAGCCGGTAAGGGTGAAGCGCTCGCCAAGCTGCTGGCACTCGATTTCGGTTTCCACGGCGGCGCGTAGCGGGCCATCGCCAACCATCACGCAGTTCCACGAGAGATGGCGCAGCTCAGATAGGGCACGCACCACCTGCACCGGATTCTTCTGCGTGACAAAGCGCCCTGCAAAGAGAATGCGCGGCGGTTGATTGATGGCAATCTTGCCGGGATCGAGTAATTCTAGATCAACGCCGTTGGGAATCACCTGCGCTTCAATGCCATAACTTTCTTTTGCCAGTTGGCGCGTAAACTCGCTGACCCCAAAGACGCGCGCCGCCCGCTTCCAGATTGGCGGGGTGAGCGGAAATATCCAGCGGAACCAACGCTCGGTTTTGTCGGGTACGCCGCCGGGCACATCGCCCAGATGGGCCGTTAACACATAGGGCACACCGGTTAGCAGCGAGAGCGGTAAGGCTAACGCTCCGCTGGGGACGGCAAAATGTACGTGCATTACATCGGGTTTCCAACGTCGAATTGCCTTCAGGGCGGGGAAAAAACCCATCAGGATATAACCAAGCATATCAAGAAAATGTGCCTTGAAGGGTACCTGCCGTCCTACTGG
>Ga0233437_1007056_pt1 | contig 11081 bp, 8 predicted proteins | sample SI_122_August201_FD_182714 | JGI IMG/M metagenome (GOLD analysis project Ga0233437, IMG submission 182714) | Seawater microbial communities from Saanich Inlet, British Columbia, Canada - SI_122_August2016_200_MG | ecosystem: Environmental > Aquatic > Marine > Inlet | place: Canada: British... | reverse complement strand
TATAGATTGTTCTTGCAATCGGATTATTATACGCCGGATTAACCAGTGTTAAAATAAACCAAATAATTGCAATAATCATAATAAAACCGGAAATTTGACTACTCACAGAGACGACACCTGCAATAATATATAGACCCGATTTCAGTACGGCTGAGTTTAGTGTGTAAAATCCAATGCTGGTGGCACCAAAAGAAAAATATATTCCGGGAATTGCAATTATTGCCCAGAATATCAGCATAAGGGCTACAATTGGGGCAAAAGCACTGTATTTATAGGGAAGCTTTTTTTGGACCCATCTCCACAATGGCATCGTAGATCGATTAATGATGGAAACTATTTTATTATTGGGGTCGGCATGTACCCAACTTAATAAAAACGCAGCGATGTGCATCCATGAATATATTTCTATGACCAATCGAATGCCACCAGCTGATTGAATTAAAAACTCTTGCATGCCTAATCGAACTCCCCAGAAACTGGTGGTAAATAGACTAAATCTGAAATCTTAACGGCTTGATTTCCTTTGTAACTACCCTGGAAACCTCTAAACTTAGTAACGTTTTCCACTAATATATCTAGAGGTTTACGACTTTCCTGGTCCAAAGTTATAATATCACCGACTTTTAAATCCAGAAAATCACGTACTACGATTTCTGAATGACCCAATTCCACCAGAATATTAACATAGGCTTCAAGAATGTTATCTCTGAATCTATTTCCCCAGATATGATCTTCTTCATTCTGGTCAGCTTGAAAACCGGAATCCAGTTTATTTCGAATGGGTTCAATCATGGAATAAGGAATACAGACGGTTAACGTCATTGGCGCTTTTCCCATTTCCACATCGAATGTGATGACCACCACTACTTCACTCTGGGGCACAATGGCCACAAATTGTGGATTAATTTCAGCTCTGGTATAAGTGACTTGAACAGGAAATACCGGGCGCCAGGCATTTTGCATATCTTCGAGTGCACTAACCACAACCCGTTTGACAATTTTTTGTTCTATAGCAGTAAAATCCCGACCTTCAGCTTTGACTTCCAACTCACCCGTACCACCAAAAAAGATATCAATTAGCGTGAACACCAGTCTGGTCTCCAGCACCATAATCGCATTTCCCCTAAGTGGATTCATACGAAACAAATTTAAAGAGGAGGGAACCGGCAAGGTTTTTAAAAATTCACCAAATTTGATAAGTTCTGTTGAACGAACACTAATATCAACAACTTTACGAAGGGCAGAGGAGAGTGTCAGCCGAAACATCCGGACAAAACGATCATGAATGATTTCCAGAGTTGGCATTCGCCCACGGATAATTCTATCCTGGCTGGTTAAATCATAGGGAATAACGGCATTATCATCGATATCGGGCATATCGAATTCTTCTTCCATATCCCCGCCTTCAATCCCTTTCAATAGTGCATCAACTTCGTTTTGTGATAGAACCTGTGACATTGTATGATTTTTCTAAGCGACTAAAATTAATTATTGATTTTTAAATTTAAATAAAATTTCTATTCGTTAATGCAATTCAAAGTCCATCAATTCATTAATGAATGCCAGATTTCTTCATCAACCTCATCAAAGAACTTACAGCCGATTTTAAAATTATCTCCGGTATTTTCAATTCGAGCGACTTCAAATTCAAAATCAAGTACTGAAGTATCCTGCTCAATCGGATCTTTTATTGATGCAGTCAGTGAAAGTCCAACTTCGAAAGGTTTATCACTTATAAAGCTCAAGCCACCAGCAGAATAATCAAATAAAGGATAAATTTGTTCTTCTTCATTGTCCTCCACCAAACTGATATTTCCTTTTGCCTGATAACGTTTATGTTTTCTAATTTTGGTATAATCATTTTCAGATAACTCATCATCATCGTCTGATAATAAATCACTATCGTCCGTATCTAAACTTAATTCATCATCATCCAATAAAACTTCTGTTTCCGGAAAATCACCAACCGGAAGCTCAGGTGCTTCAAAATGATCATCTTCTAAAAAAGTAATAATCACATTTGCCTTATCAGAAATATTTAAAGGTTCAGCGAGTTTAATTTTGTTGTTTTTATATATACCCTTGATGGAAAACATTGAGACCTCTTTAAGAGATTAACTGGTTTTATAATCATCCCTAATAGTCGATCGAAGGAATCATTAGTCTGGCTGTTATTTACCATAGAACTGCTATTATTTTAAATCAATTCAAAAAATTAGCCAATATAAGAAACATCAATTATTTTTATTCAAAGTACCGAAAATAACCAGAAAAATCCATAAAATGATTAAAAAAAACATTTTAGGACATCAACGAATGTCATTTTCCAGTTTTTTATACTCTCATTCCCAGGATACCCATTCAAATTCAGGGCTAAAATTGATAATATCAACCTGGGTTAACTGAACAGTGACCTTATGACCTAAAGAGAATTTTTTCCTGGATTTTTTCCCCTGAATTAAAAACCGGTTTTGGTCAACATGGTAATAGTCATCAAGCACTGAACTAATGGGCATAAATCCTTCCAGATATGGTGACGATAATGTGATGAATACACCATGATTCATTAAGCCGGAAATAACTCCAGTAAAGATATTTCCTAATTGCTGGTAAACAAAAATTAATTTTTTTAACTTTTCAACATCCCGTTCAGCTTTTACTGCTATTCGCTCTATTGAAGATAAATGATCTGCAAGTTCTTGTTTTATCACAATTTTCCTATCTGTTTTTTGGAAGGCTTTAATCGATCGATGCACTATAAGATCTGAGTATCGACGAATCGGTGAAGTAAAGTGGCAATAATAATCAGTCCCTAATCCAAAATGTTTTTTTGGGAAAACATCATATCTGGCCTGGGACATCGTCTTTAGAATTATCTTATCAATAAGATAGGCCTGATCAGAATCTCGGTATTGCGAAAGAAGTTCATTGATATTTCTGCCATTGCTTAAGTTAGATTTTTTGATTTTTTTATCCCATAATACCTGTTTAATTTGCTCTATATCACTTGAGACTGGATCCACATGGTTTCTCCAGATTGCAGGAATTTGTTGTTGGTGACAAAATCGCCCCACAGCTTCATTCGCCTCCAGCATAAACTGTTCAATCAATTTTTGTGTTGCACTTTGATAGTGCCTGACAATATTTACCAATTGTTTCTTTTCATCAAAAACAAATTTTGACTCAGGCAAATTAAAATCGATCATTCCCCGATTGAGCCTTTTTTGACGTAATAATTTAGATATTTTCAAATAAAGCAACAGTTCATTTTCGAGTTTTTGCTTTTTACCGACTTTCAGATGCCCAATTTCAAAAAACTGATCAACCTGTTCATAAGTCAGACGGGAACTGACACGGATAATACTTTCATATATTTTAAAATTGAGTGCTCCTCCCCTTGAATCCAGTAAAATTTCACAGGTTATAGTGAAACGGTTTTTATTTTTAATCAGACTACAAATATCATTACTTAGCCTCTCCGGAAGCATAGGTATGGCACGAAAAGGAAAATAGATACTATTGCCTCTGATTCGCGCCTGTTTATCTATATTTGTATTTGCCTGAACATAGTCAGCAACATCTGCGATGGATACCCAAATTCGATAGCCATCACCTTCTTTTTTAGCATAAATCGCATCGTCAAAATCCCGGGCATCTGCTCCATCAATGGTGATAAAAGGCAGATCTCTTAAATCAGTGCGATTCTCATTCTTTTTTAATCGTATTTGTCGGGGCAGGGAGGCAGACTCATTTTCCGTGAGTTCAGGTGAATCATTACTTAACGCATATCGGTTCAAAATTAATTGTTCTTCCACTGTCTCATTTAGTACTTTTTCCAAAGATGGAATTAATTTTCCGTAGGGTTGGCTATTACCTTGGGGATATTTTTTTATTTCAATCCAGGCCAACGATCCAATTCGATCTTGATTAAGCTTGTTTTCAGGCAATATAAAATGATGATAAAAGTGGTCTGAATCTGGAACTAAGGCTGCTTTTTTATTCTTATTACTGATAATACCGTGAACTTTATTAATTCTTCTTCTAACTATTTCAATCAACTCTGCTCGATTTTCTGATTTCCCACCTTTTATTTTCTGGAAACGAATGATATCACCATGAATCAAGATCGTCTTTTGCTGGTTTCGCAAGTGAAATCGTTCTGAAGTCTGAACACTTTGAATATACCCTTTACCATTTTGATATATCCAGATTCCTGTCTGAGAGGCATTCGTTTGAGATGGTTTTGAACCTCGCTTTTTATTTAAAGATCTAGGTTCCAGCGAATCTTGCTGCGCAAAATTAGACGACAGATAATACTTATTATTAGACTTATGACAGACTTTTAATTGTCCAAATTGTCTGAGGATCTTTCTGAGTTGAGTGCGTTTGGCAGCACCTAAGTATAGCAGGGATAATATTTGTTTAACACTTAAACCGTCGGGGAAGGCAGATTTCAACAATTGAAAAATACTGTTTTGGTTCAATTTCATAATTAATCAAGGTAGCTGGATTTCATTTTAACATTAATGCACCAAAACAATATTTAATAATATTACCAATTATTTTCTTTTCTTTTTTCTATCCTTACGATGGTAAAGGTCCAGAAAATCCTTTTTAAAATCTAAAAATCGACTTTCTTTAATGGCTTTTCTGATGTCAGTCATCATTTGCAAATAAAAGTGAACATTATGCAGGGAAGTCAGTGTAGCTCCCAATATTTCATTAGCTGCAAACAAGTGATGTAAATAACTTCTGCTAAAATTTCGACAAGTGTAACATTGGCAATTGGTATCTACCGGAAATTTATCATTTCTAAATTCACGATTACTAACCCTCATTTTCCCCGTATGGGTAAACAGTGTTGCAGATCGACCATATTTAGTAGGAATAACACAATCCATCATGTCAATCCCACGTTCAACGGCTTCCAGAATATCTTCCGGGACACCTATACCCATAACATATCTGGGCTTTTCATCTGGAAGTTCCTTGGCGGTAAAATCCAAAACCTTTTTCATATTGTCAATTCCTTCACCAACGGACAACCCTCCAATAGCATACCCCGGAAGATCAAGATCTATCAAAGCTTTAACACCTTCCAACCTCAGATCTTTATAAACAGCACCTTGACTAATACCAAACAGAGCCTGATCCGTCCGTTTATGGGCTTTTTTACATCTGGCCAGCCAGGCGAGTGTCCGCTTAAGCGAATCTTTTGCATATTGATGTGTAGTAGGATACTCAACACATTCATCAAATGCCATAATAATATCTGCACCGAGTTTATTTTGTATTTCTATGGATAGTTCTGGTGTCAAACGAACCTGTTTACCATGCTTGTGGTATCTAAAAGTAACACCTTCATCATCAACCTTTTTACCAGGTAATGAAAAAACCTGAAAACCCCCTGAATCGGTTAAAATAGGTCTATCCCAAGCCATAAATGCATGCAAACCACCATGTTTTTCAACTAAATCCGGACCTGGTTGATTCGATAAGTGATAAGCATTAGAAAGAATAATCTGGGCACCTGCATCCCAAACCTGCTGTGTTGTCAGGGCTTTCATAGCAGCTGAGGTACCTACAGGCATAAAAATAGGTGTTTCAATCTTTCCATGGGGGGTAGTAATCCGACCGAGACGGGCGCCACATGGATCCGTGTCAATCAGTTGATATGAAAAATTTTTGGGTTTCATTCTGTTTTTTTTTTAATTGGAGGTTGGGAAATCTTATTATTATGATAGTGTTACAAAAACATGCTTTTACTTCAAGCGCAGAAAACGGAAATGCTAAAATCAGGGTGTTTTATCATTAGTGAGCTTGCTTATCAATTACAGCAGTGATAAATTCCTCCTTAAAAAATATTTATGCATTGACAATAGAAGCAGGAGAAAAAAATGTTACTGACAGAAATCGCATCAATTTCAGATTGGACAGAACTTGAAAACAAAATCCGAAACAAAACCGGATTAGAAGTCTCAGTATTCGATACAAATGGTATGCGAATTACAGATAATAAAATTTGGAATAATAAATTATGCCCAAAAATTAAATCAATAGACGCCGGGCAAACTCACATTTGTGCAGTTGCCCATAATAATATTGCGGCTATGGCAGCAAAAAGTGGTAAAAATATTGTAGAAGAATGTGATGCAGGCATAATAAAAGCTGTCACACCAATATTCAAAGAAAATGTTTTTATTGGTACAGTTGGAGGGTGTGGTAAAATGCTGGATGACGGAGAAATTGAAGTCGAATATATTTGCAGAACAATTCAATGTGATGAACAAGAAATAGAAGACCTCGGAAAATCAGTTAAGATAATGACTGAAGCAGCAGCAGCAGAAGCTGTCAAATACATGGCAGATGAAGTTGAAAAAATCTTAAAATAATTTCTTAACAGACACTACTAAATAACCTGGTGGTGTCTGAAACAATCCACTGTCCCAGCATGCAAACCGTCGTTTTTTATCATTTTTAATTTAATTTAATGCTATAATACTATTAAATAACATCACAGTAGAGGTTTAACACAAACTTATCAAGTATCTTAACAATTGATTTTTAAACGCATATGCTCATAAAACTTTTCCTCTATTACATTCTGAAGAGAGATAATTAAAAATAAAAAATACTGATATCCATCAATTCAAAATAAATATTTATAGATCAAATTCAGTTCAATTTAATACACCAGTATTTTATAAAAGGTATCAGCAATAATATTTTATATACAAAGAAAACATAATGTTGCAATTAACTCTTATTAGCCAGTTTGTTAATAAATTTGAAGTGTTTAAAAAAAAATCCCAATTACACTCATAGATCTTAATCAAAAAATCTACCCATCCATACAAAAAATTATGTCAAAAAATATTGTGATTATCGGCGGTTCGGCAGCGGGTCCTAAAGCTGCTGCACGTGCCAGAAGACTTGATCAAAAAGCAATCATCACGCTCATTCAAAAAGAGGAGCATTTATCCATGGCATCTTGTGGGTATCCTTACTATATCGGCGGGACATTTGATGCACGAAGTGCACTATTAAGCACATTAGATGGTGCTTTAAGGGATCCCGATTATTTTATCAATGTTAAAAATATTAATGCAATCATTAACACAGAAGCTACTGTTATCAATAAAGAAAATCGGACTGTTTCCTATAAAAATTTAATCACCAATGAAACAGGATCAATAAATTATGATGAATTAATTATCGCCACCGGTGCTACTCCTAAAAAGCCACCAATAGATGGACTAGATTTAGAAGGTGTAACCCACTTACATTCAATGGCAGATACCGACTACCTGCGAAAACTTTGTGAACGAATGATGGTGGAAAAAGCAGTGGTTATTGGTGGTGGTTTAATCGGTATGGAAGTTTGTGAAGCTTTAATTGAATCAGAAGTGGAAGAGGTCACTATTGTTGAGTTTTTACCTCAGATATTGCCCTTTTTAGATTGGGATCTGGCTAAGTTGGTTGAAAATCATTGCGTCACCAAAGCTGTCAAAATTATCACCAGTCGATCTGCCAGCAGATTTATCGGTAATAACGGAGAATTAACAGGTATTGAATTAGACGATGGTACTATAATTGATTGTGAATTAGCTGTGGTCGCTGTTGGTGTTCAACCCAATATTAAACTGGCAGAAACAGCAGGTTTGGAAATCGGAAAATTCGGTGGGATTAAAGTCAATCAATATATGCAAACTTCTGATGAACACATTTATGCTGTAGGAGATTGTATCGAAACTAAAAGTGTTATCACGGGCCAGCAGGTTCTGGCACCCATGGGTGATTTAGCCAACCTGGAAGGCAGAGTTGCCGGTGAAAATGCTATTTTAGGGAACAAAAAAACCTTTCCGGGAGTACTTCAAACCGGCATATGCAAAATATTTGAATATACGGCCGGGTCAACTGGTTTATCAGAAACTACTGCTAAAAAACTGGGTTTTGATTGTATTAGTAGCGTCACTAGTGGAGCAGATAAACCTCATTTTATGAGTGCAGCCAGATTAATCAGTCGAATCACTGCAGATCGTAAAACCGGCAGAATATTGGGATTTCAATGTGTCGGGATGGGAGATGTTAGTCGTCAGTTAGCAACTGCTGCTATGGCACTTGCTGGGCAATTGACCATTGATACTGCGGCTAATTTGGATTTACCTTATGCACCACCTTTTTCACCAGCAATTGATCATTTTATTGCAGCGACCCATGTCCTCCAAAATAAAATGAACGGCCTATTAACTGGTATATCGGCTATTGAGGTAAAGAAAAAGATCGACAGCGATGAAACACCATTTTTGTTAGATGTCCGGGAAAATGGAGAGTACAATCAGAATCATATCGGGATTGGGGAAACAACTATTCCGATCGGAGAACTGAAAAAACGGTTAAATGAGTTACCTGAGGATAAAGATAAAGAAATCATTTGTTTCTGTCATTTTTCTTTAAGGGGATATGAAGCTTCCTTAACCATCAGAAATAATGGTTGGAAAAATGTGAATGTTATGGAAGGTGGTATTAGTGCCTGGCCTTATGCTATGAAAAAGCAGTAATTTATTAACATCCGGTCTTTCAAGGTCATAAATTTTAATTTTAACAAGGTGCCGTTTCATTGGCAACAATAGCAGCTTGTTATCTGATGGTATAAAACTAATTATTTTTGGACTGGCTATTGTGTAAGATAAGAAATTCTCTTAATATTTATGGATAATTATGCGAAACAATATATCGAATTAATCCTTGGAGATCTGAATGCCTCTTTTTGAATACAAGTGCCAGGAATGTGGAAAACATAACGAGTTACTCGTTAACAGAAATGAAACAGAAGTCAATTGTACATATTGTGGGAGTACTAATTTAAGTAAGCTGTTTTCTGCACACTCATCGCTGTCTGGAACTTCCAATACATCGTTTAACACATCAGCACCAACTTGTTGTGGTGCCAATAATACCCCCTCCGACTGCCCGGGACCTGGAAGTTGTTGCCACGCCCCACAATAAATTAGGTAAATATGCCCAGACCAAAAGCTTTGCGTTGTATTGATCATATACCTGACGTGGCCTGGTTTAAATCAGCGGCTAATCGTTTAAGAAATTTACAAGAGGTCGAAGTTACTTTGACATAAATTTTCCAGATCTCACTTCCTTTGCAAACTTTTGAATGCCTTTCAGCATATCAGCACCACAATTAGCGAATTTTGTGGCATGCCGTGGTGTAAATTTTGGGTCTAACCCAAAAAGATCGTGAAAAACCTGAACCTGTCCATCACAATCACCACCAGCACCTATTCCAATAGTAGGAATATTAATATGTTTCGTCACTTGTTTGGCCAGATCATATGGTATATTTTCCAACACCAACATATTAGCACCAGCTTCCTCAACCATTTCTGCATCTTTTAACAATTGATCTCCTGCAGATTTGCTTTTAGCTTGCTTATTGTATTTTCCAAAAACATTGATAGACTGTGGAGTCAATCCCAGGTGGGCTACTACCGGAATACCACTTTGGGAAATAGCTTTAATCTGGGGAACAACAAACTCTCCTCCCTCTAATTTTACTGCCTGAGCATATCCTTCTTTCAAACACTGTCCGGCGGAGAAAACAGCCTCAGATATTGAACACTGGTAACTTAAAAAAGGAAGATCACTAATAACAAAAGCATTCTGAGAACCACGAATTACCATTCTGGTGTGATAAATCATATCATCCAAAGTAACTGGTATCGTTGTATCATGCCCCTGAACTACCATTCCCAAAGAGTCCCCAACCAGAATGCAATCAACTGCTTCATCAACAATTTTTGCTGTCCAGGCATCATAGGCAGTTGACATAACAATAGGAGTTTTCCCTTTTTTCTTTAAAATGTCTTTTAGTGTGATTCTCATTTTTCCTCTTTTATTAGTCTATTCAAAATCACATTTCAGCATTTCAGAAATTAGAAATGCCAATTCCAAACTCTGTTGTGCATTTAACCGTGGATCACAAGAAGTAGCATAATTTTGTTGTAATTGATGATCTTCAATCTGTTGAGCGCCACCCACACATTCAGTCACATCCTCACCTGTTAATTCAAAATGAACACCACCTGGAACCGTTCCTTCAGATTGATGAATTTCAAAAAAGCTGCGGATTTCAGATAAAATATCAGCAAAACTTCTGGTTTTATAGGCAGATTCAGATGTATATGTATTGCCATGCATAGGATCACAACTCCATAAAACCCGAGCCCCGATATCCTCAATACCTCTAATTAAACCGGGTAGGTACCTGGAAATTTTATCTTTCCCAAAACGAGTAATCAAAGTAATTCTGCCCCATTCATTATCCGGATTTAATTTATCCAATAGTTTTCTTACAATATCCAAATCATGATCCGGGCCTATTTTTATTCCTATGGGATTGTTCAATCCTCTAAAAAATTCAACATGGGCTCCATCCAATTGTCTGGTTCGATCTCCGATCCAAAGCATATGAGCACTACAATCATACCATTTACCTGTTAAAGAATCTTGCCGAGTTAAGGACTCCTCATATCCCATTAACAATGCTTCATGGGAGGTATAAAATTTTACTTCGTTAATTTGAGGAACATTTTCTACAGTAAAACCAATTGTTTTAATAAATGTTACGGCTTTATCAATATCCTGGGCAACTTTATTATACCGTTCTCCTTGCTGTGATTTTTCAACAAATTCTTTATTCCAGGCGTGTACTTTGTCCAGGGAAGCAAAACCACCTCTTGTAAAAGCTCTCAGTATGTTGAGCGTGGATGCTGATCGAAAATAGCTTTCCAACAACCGGTTACAATCAGGTAAGCGGGCCTCCATTGTTGGTTCATCCCGGTTAATCATATCACCACGATAACTTGGAATTTCTATGTCATTAACAACCTCTGTTGGCTTGGAACGGGGTTTTGCGTACTGTCCTGCGATACGCCCCACTTTAACAACCGGTTTCTCACCTGCGTAGGTTAGAATAACTGCCATTTGAAGAATAACTTTTAAAGTCTCCCTGATAGAAGGGGCTGTGCAAGATGCAAATTCTTCAGCACAATCTCCCCCTTGCAGTA
>Ga0233437_1007055_pt1 | contig 11087 bp, 8 predicted proteins | sample SI_122_August201_FD_182714 | JGI IMG/M metagenome (GOLD analysis project Ga0233437, IMG submission 182714) | Seawater microbial communities from Saanich Inlet, British Columbia, Canada - SI_122_August2016_200_MG | ecosystem: Environmental > Aquatic > Marine > Inlet | place: Canada: British... | reverse complement strand
ATATTTATTCCAATGAAGTTATTTTAGATTGAGTGTTGATTGTTACTGTTACATTATTAGAATCAGCATTAATTTCGATTGGACTATAAATATCATCCAAGTATAAAATATCAGTTGTTTGGTATTTAATCATTAAATTATAGTATCCTACTTGAAGATCTTCAAAAGTAGTTGATGTAGATTCGACAACTGTTGTACCACTATCAGAGATTAAAGTATATTTTAGTTGATTTGTATTCCACCCTAAACTTAAAGGAATATCTAGTGTAATTGTTAGAGATCCTGTATCTGTTTCAAATAATACTTCTGTGTAAGTATCTGTACTAGAAACAGTTATTTCTTCTTCATAAACAACTTCATCTACATAGTCTAATACTTTTAATGTATACTCTCCATATTCTAAAGTAGCTCCATAAGAGTAAGGACCTGAAACTATTCCGTTACTGTCTTCAACAGTCCATTTTAAACCACTATCAATTACTAGATTTGATGGTATTATTTCAACTATATAATTCTGGGTTTCTGATACTTGGATACGATTAATGTCAGACCAAACACCTGGTAATCCATCGGATCTAATATTTCTGACTTGAATAGCGTAATTGTCTTGAAAAGTAGTGGTATTAAAAGTTAATTTACGAGTGGTTGATGTATCAGTTATTTCTGTTATTATATCATTAGATACGAAATTACTTGGATCGATTAATGCTGTAATAATGGTTGCATCTTGTAAGATTGCTAACATTTCAAAACTTGTTGTTGCTGACATTATATCATTATCCTTTAATTAGCTTAAGTTTTGATTTATTTAGATTAATTTGTGTTGTTATATTGTTTATTTATATTTTTGTGTCTAAAACGTTGCGCATGATCTTTAGATTTGGAAATTTAAATTGAAAGTGTTATCGACTCCGACGATGACTCCGATGGTATAATCCAAGGTGGTACAGTTGTATCAGTTGAAGTTGTGGATTCTGTGGTGACAGTTAATGAATCCGGAGCATTTTCATTTCCACCGCTACCTGGTGATGCGATTTGTTGATCTTGTGTTGTAACTGTTGATTCATACTTGAATGGTCTAAATGAATTAACCATTGTTCGCATTGTTGAAAAGTATGCATGAGGTTCAGTCTCAAAATCTTTTTCAAAATTCTTTACTAAATTATCAGAGTAAAAAAGATTTAGATCTGGATTAGGATTATCTATATCCTCATAATTAGCAAAAGCAGCAAAACCTTCACAAACAGAATCAAATGTCATAGCTATATCTACTGTGAGTGGTTGTTTATACTGATTATAACTGTTATCATCCCCACCTCTTCTTATTTCTAAAACTGATGGTGAACAAATATTCATATTTGCCATACCATAGGATTTTAAAGCAATAAAATTAGGTCTTTGAGTTGTAAGTCCTGAATAAGTTCTAGGTGCTAACAAAAGTAATAATTTTCCCAAAGGTTCGATAATAAATTTTGCAATTGCATCTGGGTGTCCATAAGGACTCATTAATTTAATATTACATGTTAGAGATGGATTATATTCTGTTCCAGCCCATATTTTTGGAAATGAAATTCTACTTCCGTGTGTAAGTACTTCAGCAAGTTGTCCAGCCACTTTAGATGCTGGTCCTCCTAAACCAATTGCGTTTACTGCAGCCGATACTTTCTCACCGGCTATATTTGAACCTGGATCATCATGTCCTAAAGAAGCAACTGATCTAAATGTACTATGAAATAATTGACCTAATTTTGTACTAGTCAAACTATTAAGAGTATCATCAATTATATTCTTTGTATAACTATTACTTATAGTTTCTTGAACAGTTGTTGAATCTGTTAAAAATACTCTTAAAAATGCAGTAGGATCTGAAAAACCATATTCAGCTTGTATTCTTATAAAATTTTCACAAGCACTTTCATATTTTATATTTGGTTTAAAAGCTTGAGAAATAGCGTCACTACTAAGATCAACACCTTCAAGTAAATCAAAATTACAAGGAATAAGATCTATTACTCCCATTCTTTTTTTTAATTCTAAAGATATATTATCTGATACTGGGGTATCTGAATGTGATTGATCTATTTCTTTCCTTAACTTTGGTATCTTACCTATTTCAGTATATGCTTCAAAATCTTCTAATTCACCTGGTGTCCAACCGGGATCTTCTACAGGCATATAAATTTCCTCCAAACGAATATATTATTAGAGATACTAAACACAAATATATGATATTTAGTATCCCTATAATATATCACTGTTTCTTATGTTAATTGTTGACCGTGACCTGTTAAACCATCTCCACCAAAAACAAATGCATCATGAATAGCTCGATCGAAATAATTTAAAGTACCAGTAAGAAAATTTCCCATTATACCTATCATTATTGGATCTAAAGGTAATTCATACTTACTTTTTATTGGTTTCGATCCTTGAGTTGTTGGTCCTGTTATAACTAATGATGAATCTTTTTTATTTTGTAATTTCTCATTCTTTTCAGTAGCTCTTCTTGCTGCTGATGTTATTGATTTTTCTGGATCTACTTGTTGACGTTCTCTATCCTTATTATACCCAGCTATTTTATTTAAGAATCTATTACCAGGTTCAGCCATTTCATCTTTAGTTCGTTTTGATCTTATTTGATTATCAACTTGTATTTGCCGAGCAGTTAACGCATCCGCAAGAGGCTTACCAGCACTATATGTATCACCAAAAATACCACTCAAAGAATCTTTTATATTATTTCCTATCTTACTTATATTTCCTCGATTTATTACACTACCAACACCTTTAGCCATTTCTTTCATTGATCCTGCATACTTACCAGCATTAGCTGCCATACCACCAATATCCATACCACCAATTTTACCAGTTGATAAAGCACCTTTTGGACCAAATACTTGACTAAAACCTTTTTGAAAAGTTTGACTTGGAGTCGGAGTATTCTTTTTTCTAATTTTAGCCATTCGTTCCATATGCTCTCTATAATCTTTGGGAGATTTACCCAAGTCTTTAAATGCTTGTTCTCGAACACTAAGATTTTTTATATCATCCCAAGTAGACGCATTATGTAATTCATTAATATGATTTCTTGCCATTTCAAACCTATTATCATATAATGGTTTATTTTCACCATGTATTTGAATTCCATCTTGAGCAAACTGGCTCTGAGTCTTACCTGAAAACCCTGTATAATTTTGATCCCTGATAATCCTTTTAAAGAAAGCAATCAAACTACTAGAAAGTTTTTTCGGAAATATTAACTCACCCGGTTGGGCTGCAACTAAGACACTATCCTCTTCCGGATCTGCTTTTACAGTTTTTCCAGATTTAATAACATTTGCTGGTATTTTCCCTAAACCTGTTGATGATACTGGTTGATCGTTTACTATGTTACCTTCGTCAAATCCTGGAATTGTTCCGCCTTTTTTTCTTTTAAGTAATTTAGATTTAGCTTGACTAGCTAAATTTCTCATTCTTCCAGTTAAAGTAATACCATTACCACTAAATGAATCATTAGAAAAAACATTTTTTGTTCCTACTCTCTGTGAAGCTTTACCTAATGTTTCACTAAGACCGGAATATACGTCACTCAATTTTGAATTTTCATTCATATGAGCAGCATTAGCAGTATGTGATAATATACTAGGAAGATTAGATAATCCTATATTATTTAATTTTTCGTTTGGATTGTCCATTAACGCATTTAAAAATATTGATGCGTCACCGGAACCTAAAAAATGAAGCATATACCAAGCAGTTTCTTGATCCTGTAATCCTTTTGGTATTTTATTATTTTTATACCTTTCATGCAACTTTATTGCACCAACAGTATTTAAATAAGGATCTTTTCTTGACATTGATGAACTTTTCATACCATAAGCATCAAACCAAGCAGCTTTACCCATCTGAAAAAGACCTGTTCTACCAGCACTAGATACAATACTAGGATTTAAACTACTTTCTTGTTCTGCTACAGCTAATAAATAAGGTAAATTACTAAAATTTTGATCTTTGCTAGCTTTTTTAATTATTTCAGCCATTTGTAATTTATCAGCAGATAAATCTAATTGTTGGTATTTAGATCCAAAAAGATAATCACGGGCAGAATTATATTTTCCACTAATATATCCACCAAGTCCACCAACTGTTGATGCTATTTTTCCTGGTATATGTACTTGATCTTCTTCGGGAATTGGAGTTGGTCTTTCACTAACTGGTCTTTTTTTACCTGTTATTGAATTTATAGGTTCATCAACTAACATTTGTTTAGCAGTTCCCCCTACAGCTGTTGCTACACTACCGACTTCTTTTGCACCACTTGTTAATTTATCACCAATTTCTCTAAGTGCTCCACCTAAAGTATCTTTTCTTTGTTTTTGATGTTCAATAAATTCTTTAAGAACAGCAGGTGATTTTTTTGGAATTACTGATTCTTGTGATTTTTTTGGTGGTGGGAGTAAACTACCATAAGGATCATTTTTATTATATGTTGGAGCTCTGGTAACTATTTCTGTTGCTTTTCTGTCTGCTTGTTTTATATATCCCCAAGTTGTTGCTGCAAAATCAGCAACAGATTTATATACAGGATATTTATCACCCAATATACCTTTAAGAAAATTATCAATATTTATATTCTTAATAAACTTAGTTAAATCACCTAATCCTTTATAAGCTTCTATAAAAGGTGTATCAAAACCCTTAAAAGCTCCAGCCATCTGATCATATGCCCATTGATCATCTGATCCGAAAAAGAAATTAGACATTACTGCAAATGAAGCTCCTAGAGTTTGAAAAACTCCAGGATTTGGACCAGTTAACTTCGATATTCGATTTCCTATACTTTCATTATATATTTCAGCTGTAAATCCTTCAATATCTTTCCAAATGGTGGCACCAAGCATACTTTTAATACCTGTATCCATCAATTTTAAAGGTGCTGTCATTCCTGTATAAATAGTTTCTGGTTTAACTGTACCAAATGTCGCAAAAGAACCAATTCCTGAAGCGACAGCTCCTACTTTTTGAAAAAAGTTAGAGTCTGGATCTTTAGTGATTTTTTCAGCATGATTCCAATTATAAGGAATACTAATACCTGATAACATTTTATTTCCCATATCTGTTAAAGATTCAGGTATATCAAATACTTTACTGAAACCATCAGAAACCATATTTGTAACATTTTTATCTAGATTATATAATTCTTGTGGTGAAACTAAACCATTAGTAGCTGCTGAAAACACATTTGCTGCGGCAGCACCCATCTTCTGAAGAAAACTAGGATTTTTAGTTTGTGTGATATGTTCTGCATTTTGCCAACCTTCACTAAGATTCCAACCAGCAAAAAAAGAACCAAGTAAAGCACCACCTTTACCTAGAATTGGCATCATTGATTTAAAAAATCCTTTTTTACCTTCTTTACCAAAAAAGATTCTACGCAATAAACCCTTTTTACCTTTTTCCTTATTACCAAGAAAAAGATCTTTTAAAAAACTACCAACAGCAACGGCACCTAATGTACCAAAAATACCATTTTTACCAAATATTCTTTGAATAAGAGATTTTTTACCACCTTTACCACCTGGACCACCAGGAAGTGCGTTGGCAACTGTAGCTGCGGCAGCACCACCTAAAGCACCACCAAGTATACCACTATCACTATCACTATCTTCATCTTTTTTCTTTTTACCAGTTGTTACTTCCCACATCTCACGAAGATAAGCATAAATTGAAGGTTTTCTTATTGCAGGAACTTTACTACCGGCTTCACCAGTTGCATCAGCAACATTTTCTGCTGTTTCTTTTTTAGCTAATTCTAATTTTTTATCTTCACTATTAAGTATTTGTGATTTAATATCATTAGATCCAACAACTGGACCACCCAATGCAAAACTTTGAGTTTGTTTGTTTTGACCAAATACACGATCTTTAAAAAATGTTGTAAACTGATCACTAAGACCAGATGGTAGAACTAATTCTCCGGCGTGGGCACGTATTGGTACTTCTTCGCCGGTTGATCCTGTTACTATTCCACCTAATTTTTTTGATTGTAACTTTTGAACGTTATCATATTTTTCAATTCGTTCTTCTTCTGTCATTACAGATGTTGTTCCACCAAATACACCTTTAATATCTTTAGCTATAGATTTTAAATTTTTCCAATTATCATGTTCCCAAAGAACACTACTTGAATTTTTTAATATATCAACAATACTACCTACACCCTTATAAATACCAACAGTCTGTGTTTCAACTGAACCTAATGCTTGAAGAACAGGTGTATTACGTCCAAAATCACCAACTAATAATTTTCCTGGTATAATTGTATTTCCTGGTGATGGTGACCCACCTATATCTTTTCCACCACCGGGAAGTATATCACTTTTCAATAATGTATCATTTAAATCAGTTACAACATTTACGAATTCGATACCTGTTTCTTTATCTCGCGTTTCTATTGCTGATGATCTACCTGTCTGACGTGCTTTATGTGTAGCATATAATCCTGCTCCTAAACCAGCTAATATACCAATTGGTCCTAATGCTGCGCCAGTAAGTCCTCCCATAGCACCACCTGCCAACAAACCACCTGTTGCAAGACCAGCAATACCAACTCCACCTGCTAAACGATACCCTCTTTCCGCCGTTGAAGATTTTTTAAAACCTACTCGTTCTCTACCTGCAATTACTCCTCGAGAACTTTCATAACCTGCAACAGGTGGTTCTGGTTTTTCTATACGTTCTTGTTGTCCATATTTTGCTTTAGTTCTTTTAAAAAGATCTTTTTCAGATAGGGGACTATCATCAGGGATATTTAAATATTGGCGCATATTATTAATATATTTATTATATTTTTCTTTACTTTCTTTTGTTTTGCCTTGTTTTACTTTACCAAAATAGCTTTCTACCTCATCATTAAGATTACCATAATTAAGATATGATTTTTTAGCTCTTCTAGTGTCTTTTTCAAATCCTGTTTCTCCAGACTGTTTAAACCTAAGAATACCACCTGCAATACCCCTAAAACTAGACATAAAAACATCACGTATAGCACTCTCGCGAGATGCAGTATATTGTTCTTTTGAAACATACTCACCAGTATAAGGATTATAAACCTGTTGACCTCGTTTTATTAATTGTTCGATGTCTTTTTTGCCTGTAGTAAATCCACCAGTTCTCTCTAAAACTTGAAGAATCTTAGAGTGAAACAAATTTGCTTTTTGTAACTCGTGAATTGTACCAGAAATACCTTCAGCAAGACCACCATCTTTAACAAAGTCTTTTAAAACTCGACCAGATTTCTTTGCAAGTCCTTCATCTGATTGTGCGTAAAGAAGACCACCAGACAGAAATCCTTTCATCTTAGTTGTAAAAGTATCTAGAAAACTAACAGACTTTCTAGTAATATCATATGGAATCTTTGCTATTTTTAATACTACTTTTGTTAAATCTTCAATAGATGTAATTGTAGGAATAGCCTGAACACCTCTATGAACAGCACCAGCCCCTTTAGCTGTCTTTTCTAACCATGAAGCATCTTTTTGAATTTTCTCAGAATATCCTAATGTAAAATCCATACCAAATGCTTTACGAATAGTTGATAATTCTTTCAACATTTCAACACTTGCTTTAAATTGAGATGTTTGGATTCTAACACTTACTTCAGCTGGGGATCTTGCACCTTGCATTGCACTTCTAAGATATCCCTGTTGATAAAGTGACGATGCTGGACGACTAATTCCGTATATTTTACTGGTTTCAGATATCTGTTCAAATTTTCCCGGTAATGTAGGAGAAGTAGGACCATAGGCATTTGAGGATTGTTCTTGTTTTCTTTCTTTTAATAGTTGATATATGCCTAGGGCTGTTGCTCCTGCTATCCCTGTTCCAACAACTGCTGGAGACGCTAAAGACTGCACGACGCCTGATCCAGAAAATTCTTTCAGGAGATTGTTGTTTAAAAAACCCATTTTATATCCTTTGTTTGTTTTATATATGTTTATTTGATTGTCTAAAACGTGGTGCAAGACTTAGATAAATCAAATGTCCGAAACTTTATTTAAATCTTGCCGCTCGTTATTTTAAAATTATAAATAACTTCTTAAAAACACTGGTGGTAAAATTATACTTACCACCAGTATTAATGTTTACATACTTAACAACTTAACCCTTAAGCTCTTCTCTTAAAAATTTATCTTTAAGAATCATACATTTAATTAGTCTCCAACGATTAGTAGGTAGTCTTATAAATCCTTTTTTTGTTTCAATAACTATCGTAAATACTGAAGCATCACAAATTCTACCAACAGTATCACCATATAATTCTACTGGTGTTCCAAGTCCAACATAAGGATCAAGTCTAAATAAAATATAAGATACAGTTCCTTGAATCATATCTTTTATCAATAGAACTATAACAGCACCTACCATCAATTTGAAACCAATCCAAAACAATTCAGAGTTTAATGTACTCATTAATTCCGCAACAAACTGATTCAAGGTAACTATATCCATATCACACCTTATTTCTATTTGTTTGTTAGTCTCTTCCGCATAAGCTCAATGTAACCTGGCCAAAATTTTTCAAATAATTCTGATAGTTCTTTCGTAGGTACTTCATTTGCTAGAAGTCTTCTAAAAAGTATTTTGTCAGACAGTTCGAAATTGTCTAAATCTAAATCTTTATTATAATAATAAACACTAAAATTATAAGTTGAACGAAATGCTTTATCGTTAACTCTCCAGATGTTAAGACCTTGGCGGAAGGATAATTGAACATTAGCTGCATTTTTCTGTCTATCACTTGTTATAATTAACAAGAGCATGTATTTTTTATCTTGATCTAATTTGTGATAATGTGTTACGTCTGATTTTTTCATATTGACTACTTGTCTGCCTCCTACTTACTATCATAGATTTCTGGTCAATCCAAATTATTTCTTTCTATTTCAGCATCATCTAATATTTTCTTTGAAAATTCTAATAATTCTTTACGAGCTATGTTTTCTGTTATCTTTTCTTTTTTTCTTTTTATTTTAATACCTAGTAAATGTGCTAATGTTTGACCTGTTTTATGAAAGACTTTGTCTACTTCAAAATTTGACAGATATTCTGTTTCAAATTCTGTTTCTGGTTCTATTAAGAGATCTTGATTTGTTAGGGTTACTTTCATTTTTTGTGGTTGCCTCCTACTTTTTTAGTGGTGATTTTACTAGATCACGTGGGTCCATTTTTTATTATTTTTAATTAATGAAATTGTTGCAATACTCACACCATACTCTCTAGCTAATGATACACCTGTTCTACCTAATTTTAATTTTTGACGTATTTCTCTAATGTTACTATCATTTAATTTTGCAGAAGCATTATTTTCACCTATACTATATCCAGAAGGTATGTGTTTAATTCCTGTTAAATGACTCCAAGTATTTCCATATCTAATATCACGAATTGTAAATTCAGATACCGAAAATTTATCAGCAATATCCAGATTAGATTCTCCAAGATTTATTAATTTTATAGTTTCAAGGACTTGATTATCACACAATACTGATGATCCTATATTTGAACCTTTAGCTTGACTACCTAATTCAATCATATCTTCTATATTTTGACGTTGTGTTCCAATTTCTAAATGTAATGGATTAACACAAGCTCTGTTATTACAAGAATTCTTATGTCGTACACATAACCAATCCGGCGCTTCCCAAACTGGAAGAGGTCCAATATAACAACTTAAACTAAATCTATGTGCTAGAATATGTTTGTGTGTAACATAACAAAAATCACCATAATCATATTGATTTTTACCAGCTGTCCAAATCATACAAGCATTATTGTTAATGGTTCCATCTTCATTATACTCGAACTTGACTTTACTCCAAAATCTATCAAGTACAGTTTCTAGGTATCCCATTTGATTGTCATAAGGTCTTGTTGGATCATAAGTATTAAACATGATAATATATCTCCTTACATAAGAAATATTATCAAAAGAGTTAGAGAAGTAATGTAAGTACTTCTCAAGGTGATCAAGCCCTGTCCTCTTCTGACAATTAAATTAAAATCAACTGATTGTGTTTAGACAAAAGGAGAAAAATATTCTAAGCTAATATCTTCTTTTTGTTCGTGAGCTCGAATAAGCTGATCTATTTCTGCTTCTGCATTAATATATGGTGAAATTGATTCTGGGTTATCTGGCACATTACTCCCAACGTTAATATCAATGAAATCTTTAAAGGTGTTAAATTTCTGTTCTGTAAATTTCTTCCTACCAAGAGCAACTAAAGGCATAATTTCCATCGCTTTCATCTTTCTTGCATAGGCTGCAAAGCAGGTTGCCATAAACAAATCAGAAAAAGTTTCAGATGAAATACTACCACCTCTAGTTCTTTCGATAGCACTAAGTTGATCTATGAGATCCTGTGATTTAATCACTTTAGGAGATTCTTTTAGTATTTCTACTAGACACCCTATCATTAAATCCTTTGAAGTTCCCGTGGTTGATATACCCCACTCTTCTTTATTGCTCTGCTTTAAACCCGGATTCTTCTTTACCGGATTTTTATATAAAAAGTTCTGATAGTTTATGTCTTTAATTTCTAATAAGTACTCAATCGGCGCTAATCCGCAATTTGTTCAAAGAAATTCGTTAGATTTCTCCCGATGGCAGTTAACTAACCACACAGCTATATGTTACCATATAGATCAGACTATATCATCATCCAAATTGGATGTTCTCTATTTCCACCGGACTTCCGGCGTACTCCCTTTCAGGATAGTCGTTACACACGTTGAAATTATATAAATAATTTCACTTGGCTCGGTATTGTCCTACAATTTGTAATAATAGGGTGTTCACCGAATTAAGAGAATTTTTCATCTTGAGATTACTCTCAAGAGCCACCAGTTTTAATGGTATTATTTTCGACAGCGACGATTATGTTATCACCTACTTGTTTAGCTAACCAACGGAATATATGATCAATGATTTCACCGAACCTATTAAAGGAACCTAAACGATAATTAAATTCCGCAATTTGTTCAAAATCAGTAAATGAAAAAACCTCTATACTATTAAAAGCGCCAGT
>Ga0233437_1007049_pt1 | contig 11103 bp, 10 predicted proteins | sample SI_122_August201_FD_182714 | JGI IMG/M metagenome (GOLD analysis project Ga0233437, IMG submission 182714) | Seawater microbial communities from Saanich Inlet, British Columbia, Canada - SI_122_August2016_200_MG | ecosystem: Environmental > Aquatic > Marine > Inlet | place: Canada: British... | reverse complement strand
ACTTTTCATGCCGCACCGCTTTGCTTCCAGTTCAACAGACTCCTGAGCCTGCTTTTTTGTTCCGACGAAAAGTACTGTTTTGCCTTCCATAACCGCATCGCGCACAAAAAAATACGCCTGTTCTACCATCTTGACCGTCTTTTGCAGGTCGATGATGTAGATACCATTACGTTCGGTAAAGATATACTTTTTCATCTTGGGGTTCCATCGTCTTGTTTGGTGCCCAAAGTGAACACCAGCTTCAAGTAGCTGTTTCATTGAAATTACTGCCATGTTTCCTCCTCGTTTTTATACCTCCCATCGCTTCGTCTTTGATGCATAACCCAGAATATTTGGGCACGACTGCACAAATCCACGATGGTGTGACATTCATTCCGCATTATAGCACACGGTTTTTTATTTATCAACTAAAAACCCCAAAAAGTTAAATTTATTGATAAACAATATATTGAACGTGGTCCTTTATCGTAACTGCAATACAAAAACGAGATTTACAATAGCTCCGTATACACCAAATAAAACAGTGATAATAAGCATAAGTTGTGTCATGCTTTTATCGTTAAAGTTCCATTTCCTTAGCAATATAGTTATGCAAGCAATAATCGATATCAGCAGAAACGTTGATGTCCTCTCGCTTGACGCCCATATCGTTGGAGAAAAGCCCATTATGAACTTTGTAACAAAGCCTGCCGATAAAACACCTATAGCCAGCCAAGGTTTCAACGTTCCGGATAGTATCCTGTAAACTGATATCAGCAAAGTCAAGAGAACAAAAATCATAGTCAACAAAACAGCGTAAGTTTTTAGAGAGAATACCACCTGCGAGTTTGCTATCCAATCTCCCGAACCTATACTAAACAAGCTTTTTATGATTTGTATATCCGAAAATATGAACTGTCGTAAGGCTAGAAACATTATAGCGAACCCCACCGGTACAGCAGCGATAACTTTGTAAATAATCCTATCTTTTTTTTGCCAAACCAAAACGAATACGAAGAACGTTAGCAACAGAAACAGCAAATTGTTATTTAAAAAAATGCTAGCCAAGCTGACAGACAAACCAAGTTCGGCCCTGTGCAAAAACGAAAAGTTCGCAAACTGCGGCAGCCATCTCCCTATTTCTGCGGCAACCCGATTAGCGTTCCCCGGACAAATCAGAATGTTTATTAAGCTAAGCAAACATAAACCAAGCTGCACTAAAACAAATTTATTTATTCGCTTTTTTGAAAAAAGATACACAGTAAAGATTAAGTAAACCGCAAAAAGGATAATGAACATCTGCTCCTGGTTCGCTCCGACTAACAGTGCGGGTATATATACAAAGAATTCGTAAACTCTTATTCTTTTTCCTCTCATTATTTTGCTCAGTGGATATATGGCAATCAACCCAAAAGCCAATGACCACGTGTAATTAACGGTGGTCGCTATCCAGCCGGCAGAGCTTAAAATGGCAAACGGAAATAACATCAGCAGAGATGCAACGACTATATTAATTTGGGCTCGATTTTTATCCTCAGCCAATATTTTAGATATAAACACTGCTATTATAATCATCATCGAAGTATCTAGAATTCTCCATATAATTGCAGGAGTTTTGACACATAATAAAATCAGCAATTCTATCAAAGTCCGTGATGTCCACGTATTATATCTTACGATAGAGTAGGAAAAAGGGTTGTTATTAAAATCTGAAAACGCATTAGCAAACCAAATATCATCCGCGAAATCGGGCGTAATAAACAAGTGCATAATAAACACAATGGTACCGAAAATTATAATAGACAAATACGGGTGTTTTAGCATTTTGATATAAAGAGTTTTAAATCTCGTTGATTCTTTCACCCATATTACCTCCAAGGAATAAAAGTAGTTGCATACTATAATCTCAATATTGACCACTATGTGCTGATTTTTATCATTTATATAGGGAACCGTAAATAAAAAAACGAAACGATACAATGAATTTGAGTTCAATATAATAATCGCTATTAAAGATATACTATACTACACTAATCAATATGTGCTACTCTGATTCAGTTTCTTCTTCTACGTCTTTGCCTGCCCGTCTTATCGCAAACACTTCGTCAAACACTACAACGATGCTGCCAACGATAAGCATGAGATAGTACGTTAAAAACCGCCATATCAGCATGGGCGCAAACACAGCACCCGCGCCAAATATTGCCGAGAATATAGCGTGGAATCCACCTTCTGCCGCGACTGCGCTTCCGGGGGTCGGCACAAACGATATCGCAATATAAAGGAACGCCTGAAGCGCAATGATGTCTTGGACAGCTTTGCCGCCCGGAGCACCAAATGCCATATATATAAAGTACGGTACTGCGAAAAAGAACAGTAGATTAACCACAGAAATAAAAAACGAACCGATTGCTCTTAGCTTATGATGCGCGATATATTCTGCCGCCGAATGGTAGTCATTGATAGTGTGCTCAAAGTTGTGCTGTGCTTTTTCCGGTTTGCGGATAATTTTTATTTTACTGAAAAAGCGTATCAGCGCATTGCCGATACGAGAAACCAGCGTCTTGTTGACCAGCGTCATTATAATAAAGAAAACTGCAGAAGCGTTTACAACAAACCCCAGGATCGCAAACCAAAACATCGCGCCCGGCTGCGCATAAAGCTCCGGGCCATAAAGCACCATAGCAGTAATAAAAAGCGCACATAGCGACAACTCGTACACTACGAACTTGACGCCGACGATGCATGTTGCTGTGCCCACCGGCATGCGATTCCTGCGCATATACACAACCTGCATCGGCTGTCCACCCGTTGCAAACGGCGTAAGCGCTCCATAATACAGCCCAACAATTCCCACTTTTAGCGAGTGCCAAAACGACTCGCGTTTGTACATATATGAAGTGATGTCATTAAGCAGCACCGCATCCGTAAGCCAATATAGAAACAAGCAGCCAACACAGGCGAACATCCATCGTAGGTTAAGCACAGTAAACGCAGCTTCCATCTCTTCTACATCCACCGTAAAAATACCAATCAGTACAATTACAAGAATGGTTGCCCCAATATATACAAATCGTAGAATTGACGTTTTTTTCTTGCTCTTCATTCCGCCCCACTTTGCTGGCTGTAATCAGCCCTGCTGTGATTAATAACCCTATGTGTTGCTCAGTTTTCAAGAATATCAAACTTTGTCCAAATAATCAAGGCAATGTGACGCCCGCGTCCTTTTCTCCGTGCTGCGTCTGCTACTTCATCTCTTTTGATAAACTACGCTTTTTCATCAGCATAGTCAACCATAACTCGCCGTACCGCGCCCTTCTACACATTTATCTGCGTGTCAAACAACTCCAGCGCGCTTAAGAGTGCTGCGTCCATATTATAGTATTTATACTCTGCAAGCCGCCCGGCAAACACCACATTCTTGCTCGCGTCAGCTTTCTCTTTATACTGCGCATATAGCTTCTTCTGCGCATCAATCGGCACAGGATAGTACGGGTCGCCTTCCCATGTCGGATACTCTTTACAAATCACCGTTTTATCGTGCTTTTGCCAAGTCAACTTTTTAAACTCGGTAATCCGTGTAAAATCATAATCGTTCGGATAGTTTACCACGCTCGCCGGTTGATAATCGCACGTATCTTTCGTTTCAAAAACAACATCAATGCTACGATATTTCAGCTTGCCAAATGTATAATCGAAGAAATAGTCGATCGGTCCGGTGTAAATGAGCTTGTCATATTCGATATCCCCAATAACTTCTTTATAGTCAGTGTTCAGCAGAATCTTGATGTTTTCGCTTTTCACCATGTTACCAAACATGTGCGCGTATCCGGCGGACGGCATGCCCTGATACTGGTCGGTAAAATACCGCTCGTCCGTGTTATATCTTATGGGCACTCTGGAAATAACGCTTGGGTCAAGCTCGCTTGGGTACATGTCCCACTGCTTCTTGGTGTAGTGTCTAAAGAACTTTTCGTATATGTACTCTCCGGCTTTGCTGATAACGACGTCTTCGCTCGTTTTAATCTCTCTGCTACTGTCCGCAACACCCTTCAAAAATCCTTCAACTTCCTGCGTACTAAGGTTTAAATTGTACAGCATGTTGATGGTGCGCGCGCAAATCGGCATCGGCAAAAGGTTTCCGTCAACATACGTTAATACGCGATGCTGATAGTCATTCCATTTTGTGAATTGCGACAAATAATCATACGCACGTTTGCTCGTCGTATGGAAAATATGCGGTCCGTATTTGTGAACCAACACACCGCTTTGCTCATAATAATCATAGCAATTGCCGCCGATGTGCCCTCTTTTCTCAATCACAAGCACCTTCTCATCAAGCTCTGATGCGATTTTTTGCGCAATCGTCAGGCCGGTAATTCCGGCACCTACTATTACATACTTATACTGCAAAACGTCCTCCTTAGCTAATCCGTTTTCGTTAGCTTCTTTTGCTCAATCAAATACTCGTATCTGCTCGTGGCAACCTCAACTGCGTCTTCCCAGCTTCGATAAACACTTTTGCGCGCGTGGTTGCCCACTTTTTTGGCGGCAGATTTATTCTCCGCGATATACTGCGCCGTTTGCGCAAGGCTCTGTGCAGTGTCTTCAATCAAGAAACCGTTTTTCTCCGTGATGCCCTGCGCTGTGCTTGCGCCTCGCACAAACACCGTCGGACACCCGCACGCTGCCGCTTCTTTGGGCACCAGCGACGAAGTATCATACGTTGACGGAAACAGCATCGCGCTGCTTCGCAGATATATCTTCGATACAATGTCACGGTCGTAAATCTTGCCGGCAAACGTCACGTTGTTATCCAATCCATAATTCGCGCTCATGTGCTCCATCTCACGCCGTTTTGCGCCGTCACCGATAAACACCATATGAAAATCAGTGCCGCTATCGCGAAGTATTTTCAGCGATTTCATCACCATTTTTAGATTCTTTTGCCATGTGTGCTGCCCGATATACATAAACAACGGTGTTTCTGCACTAAGCGAAAACATCTCATCTATCTGTTCGTTTGACTCTTTGGATGGATGCTGCACAGCAATATCGCAGCCATTTTCCATGATTTGCACGTCGCCCTTATATCCATACTCACGCAGCGTGTCGACAGAGCTTTCATTAACCACCCACACTTCGTCAGCCGACTCATAGAATTCCACTATTTTCGATAATATTGAGTTAACGATGACATCCAGCTTAAACCCCGCCTTAAAATCCTCTCTAAACTTTGAATGGAATGTCGCTACAAACGGAACATCAAGCCTCTTTGCACACGTCTTTGCAGCGCTGCCCGACCCAAACGGACTGTGCGCATGAACGATATCAAACTCCGTATTCATCAGGTCTCGCCAAAAAGGCGCATCCATTTTGGGCAGCCCAAAACGATACTCAGGTCTTGTTGGTACCCTCACCGACGAATATCTCTTTACCCCGAACTCATAGTCATCCACCGCGCCGGGGAATTTCGGCGTAACAACAATGCTGTCGCCATGTTTCTGATCTATCCAATAAGCATAGTTCTCGACAACGTTCGCAACGCCGTCGACAACGGGTGCAAACGACTCATTAAATAGCCCAACTGTCATTCTCATAAATAAAGCCTTCTCTCCTCTTTATCAATACTAAAACAGGCGCGCACACATACCTAGCATCTTTCCCTGACTATTATAACAAACAATATGGATATAACCATTATGAAATTGTTAAATATCTATTAAGCAAAGAGTCACGAAAATGGCTCAAAACTCAATCATATGTATCCAATTTCAACAATCATGCTTCGCTTTTCACAGCAAGCTCAAAAGCAAACAGTCCGCATAAGATTCTTATGCAGACAAATGCATTTACCTAACTGTTTGTTATTCGATTACGTCGTCTATCAAGGACTTTAGTTCCTGTCCTTCTTTTGGGTCTTTGAACGATAGCTCAAAGTCACTTTTTTCTTTCTTCTCGTCTTCGCCATACAGCCACGAATAATCGTCAAACTTTGTCTTGTCAGCGTCGGCAGGTTCGTCACCGTCCACTTCGATATCGGTCAAAACTTGATTGATCTCGTTAAGCGGCATGCCATCGACCGGTTTGCGTTCCTCTGCCGGCTCTTCGGCTTTCTGCTCCTCCGCTTTTGGTTCCTCCGCTTTCGGTTCCTCGGCTTTCGGCTCGTCGGCTGCGGGCTCTTCGTCTGCGGGCTCTTCGGCTGCGGGCTCTTCGGCTGCGGGCTCTTCGGCTACAGGCTCTTCGGCTACAGGCTCTTCGGGTTCTATATCCACCTTCTCAAGCTTCTCGGGCTCTTCCTCTGCCACCTTCTCGAACACCGTTGGCTCTTCCTCTTCCACTTTCTCGAACACTATTGACTCTTCCTCAGCCTTTTCCGACAAAGTTGGTTCTACCTCGGCTTTTTCAAGCGGAACAAGTTCCTCCATTTGCTCCATTGGAGCTAAAGGCTCTTGCGCTTCCAGCGCCTGGTTTTCATCATTGTCCGGTATGTTCCATTCAACCGCAAGCTGATCCGCCTTTTCCGGCGCGTCGTCAACTGTATCGCTGCTGACAATTTCCTCAATGTCTTTCGAGATGTCATTGTCAATTCTCTCCAGCGCATCAAAGTTGATTCCGCCGCTCGAATACGCGTCCATATCGCCAAAATAGCTTTGGTACGTCTTCTCAAACGAAGTCGCTTGTATGTTGACCATTTCTGTAAAGCTCATGGCATAGTTGTATGCGCTTTGCTTAATGGCAGCAAGCTTTCTTTCCAAAACAATCAGCTCGTGTTTCATCGACTCGCTCTTTTGTTTTGCTGTGTTTTCTGCGTTGTCGATCAGCAGCTCGGCCTTCCTTGCCGCCTCCCGAAGGATTCGCTCAGAAGATTTCTGTGCCGACACAAGCGTGTTCATGATGGTGTCTTCGGTCCCTTTGATATTGGTTTCAAGGTCTCTAACAACTTTGATCTCTTCTTTCAGAGAATCGATCTCGTTTTGTTTTGCCTTGAGTTCGTCAATAATCTGGTCCAAAAACTTATCTACCTCGTCCTCGTCAAACCCTTTTTTAGACCTTTTAAAGGTCATTTCGTATATGTCTTTCGTTGTTAAAGACATGTCACTACCCCTTTCGCGCAAATGAATCGCGACTTAGTCGCATCGCTAATAAATACCCCGACAATAAACAGATTATACACCACATGCCGCTAAGCTATTAGCCTGCGGCATGCAATCTACACATATTATTATCTATAGAACCCGTCTCTTGCGCTCGTCTCGATATTCTGCGCAACATCAACATTGGACGGAGCCACGACAAAAATACTTCTTGCCACTTTTTTAATATCGCCGTTAAGCGAATATACCGCTCCACCTACAAAGTCCAGAATCCTCTGACCAAGCTCAAGCTCAAGCTCATCAAGGTTCATAATCACCGGTTTTCTAGACTTCAGATTGTCAATAATGCACTCGGCTTCTTCGTAGCTGCTTGGCTGAAACACAAGCATTTTCATCTTTGCAGAAGAGTTCGGCAGTGGTGTAATCTTTGCCTGTCTTCTTTTAGAAGCCCTCGGTTCTTCCTGCTCTTCGAGTTCATCTTCGTAGAAATCTACTTCCTCGTCCATGATCTCGTCCTCTTCATACTCAAATTCTTCTTCTTCGAGTCCGACCGCATCCAAGATACGGTTAAAAATACCCTTCGACATAATTGAAACCCCCTAAAATTAATATGACCTCGCTCCAAACACGGCAGTTCCAATCCGAATTATATTAGCACCTTCTTTAATAGCAGCTTCAAAGTCTCCCGACATACCCATAGACAGGTATTCGAATCCGTCAGAGAAATTCTTGAATGTGTCATACAAGACACGCATTCTTGCAAAATACTTTCTGTTACCGTCCGGGTCAAGTGAATACGGCGGGATGGCCATAAGTCCTTTGACGCGCACGTTCCTCAAAACAGATAGACTTTCAAGAAACTTTTCAAGATCTTCTTCAAACACACCCGATTTTGTCGGCTCTTTTGCAATGTTCACCTGCACGAGTACGTCAAGGTTGGTGCGCAGCTTTTCACACTGCTTCTCAATTTCCTCGGCCAAAGAGAGCCTGTCCAATGAATGCAGTAAAGTTACACCGTCGAGTATAAACTTTACCTTATTACGTTGCAGCGGTCCAATGATGTGCCAATTAACTTCGTCTCCTATTTCCTCACGTTTTTTCAGAAACTCTTGGACACGGTTTTCGCCAAAATCCTTCATGCCGGCCTTTGCGGCCTGTACAACAGATTCAGCATTCACTGTTTTGCTGACAGCAACAATCGTAATGTCGTCCTTACTACGTTTTGACTTCTTAGCGCTTTTATCAACCCTTTCTATAATGTTTCTTATATTCTCACTTATGTCCATCATTTGTATTTACCTATAATGCAACATAAACCTTTTATGTAACATAAACTTATTTTTTTAACAGTTGACCAATCTGCAGCTCTGCTTCTCCCTGATAGGTCTGTATGAAAACGTACTCGCCGTCATCCGCAATCAAGTACACCGGAACAATCTGTCCATCGGTCGTTTCGACGTAGCTAATCTCGCCGGTTGACCGGATACACGAGCGCGGCACTCGCATGCCTTCCTGCACGTTATATAGCTTTGCAGAAACTCGCCTCTCCCCCAGAAGAGCGCCAATATTACCTCTTATCAGTATAGTATACACAAAACCGTCATTATTTTCAAGTATTGTCTTCTCAAACACGACTCCGGTCTGCATCTCGTCCAAATAATCGTCGAAAATGATCGAAAATCCGTTGCCGATATACATCTCGGGAATATCGGCATCAGAGAGCAATATCACATACCACTCGTCCTCTTTGACCACTCGATACAGCGGCACAAACGCCTGGTCATCGCTGCTTGTTTCGATAATCTTTCCGTCGATGACTTCCTCAAGCGCGCTGCGTGTAAAGCTTCCGATGTTCTCCTTGCTCATCAACGCTTCGTTCCCGTCAAAGTAGAAGCTTACGAGACCCGGTTCGTTGGCAACAACCGACTGCCGCCACCCTGCAATCAACTCAAGCAGCGCTGTTTCCTGCTTTAGATACTCGGTCAGCTGATCGTCCGGCATCACGTTTCGAAGATACGTACTTCGCTCGTCAAGCAGCTCTTTCATCTCTCTCTCAAGCGGGAGCAAATCTTTAGCATCTCCCGATACGACCTGCGCAATCTGCAGTGCCTTGGCGTCAATTCTTACGTTTATATCTATTAGCTGGTCATCAATGATTCCTGCTCTGATGACATCCGCTTCATATTCGAGTATGATTTTCTGTAAATCCAACAGCTCGCTGTGCGTAGTGTCATTGTATCCCCATTCATAAACCTCAACGATGGGGTCTGCTACTTCCACTCTCTCGCCTTCCACGGCGATAAACTCTGTCTTGCCGTAATTCTTTGCTTCGTATACAACCTCATCGCGCACAATCAAAACGTCAAAGTTCGCTTCAAACTCTGTGCTCGCCCACTCGACCGCCGCCGTCTGTCGGCTTTGAATCACTAAAATAACGGCGAGGATTGCACCAATTAAAGCGATCCCCAGTATTATAAAAAATCTTAGCTTTGGTTTGCGCCTAACTGCCATCTGCCGCATCATCCCCTTTTCACTGCTTCTCCTTAGTATACTTCTCCATCCAAAAAAAAAATCCTTTATTATTAAACAGAGCAAACCTCAAATTTAGTGATAAAGGGGGATTTTTTTTATTGTATTGCTGTTTATAACGCGATATTTACCTCCACGCTGTTACCGTTCCCAAAATACTTAACGTTGTCACAAAACGCGTTGACCAACATCAAGCCCCTGCCGTTTTCGCTGTACAGCCGCTCTTTGCTGATTGGGTCCCCAAGGCGCTTGTTGGTATACTCATACTCAAACCCCTGCCCGTTATCTTTTACACGAATGCGCACTTTATCTTCTTTTGCAGACACTTTGAGCACAACAGTCTGCTTGTCCTTTGGGCACGAATGATCAAAGCAGTTCACCAAAAGCTCGTTCATCACGAGTTTAATCTCATATTTACGAGCATCAGACAGAGTAAAAAGCCCTTCTATTCCGCTCATTACGCCATCAATGGCAATTTTAATATCTGCGATTTCAGTCAGTATGTATTCTCTAATAAAGTTCGTTTTCATTTAAACACCAAGTCCATATTTTTTTGCGACTTTTCATAGCTGTCGTCAGCGCTTAGCGCCGCTGTTCAATTCATATATACCCAGCTTTTTATGGTGTTAAACCTGATTTTCATATATGGTGCGTAATTTTTCCAAAATTTTTCGCTCAACCCTGCTAACATACATTTGGGATACCCCAAGCTTTGCCGCCACCTCGCGTTGGCTCTTCTCATAAACGTATCGATATTTAATGAGCTGCTTTTCTACATCGTTTAACCGCGCCATGCAATACGCGATAAAATCTCTGTTTTCCACCTTTTCATACTCGCTGTCTTCGCTCCCAAGTATCTGCATCAGCTGTACATCTTCGCCGGCCGCAATAGCGCTGTCAAGCGACGTTGCATAGCCCACGGACTGCGTTTCCATAAGCTCCAGCACGCGTTCAACATCAATACCAAGATACCGCGCAATGTCCTCCGGCTTTATATTGCGTCCTTTTTTGCGCTGCAGCACTTCTTTCGCGTCGTCCATCTTGCGTATCATTTCGCTGTCGCGCCGCGATATGCGTATGATTCGCGTCTTGTCCCTAAAATAGTTCTTTATTTCACCTACCAGCGTTGGGGTCGCAAAGCTGCTAAACTTTACGCCGCGCACGTTCTCAAATCGGTCAACTGCTTTGACCAACGCCAAAGACGCCACCTGAAACAGGTCATCGAACTCGACACCACGACCAACGAACTTTTTGGCGACGATCTCGGCAATATATAAATATTTTCTTAAAATGCACTCTTTTAAAGCATCGCTGGGCTGATTATCATAACATTCAAACAGCTCATGCTCGCTCATTTCTTCATACTGCATCAAAAACCCCAACAAAAAAATAAACTAGTTCTTATATATATTAATACTCTTTAAAATCTCACCTTCGTGGACAAGCTCGCAACGATCAACAAGAGCTTCCAACAAGTACTGGCTAAGCTCACTTACTT
>Ga0233437_1007047_pt1 | contig 11104 bp, 5 predicted proteins | sample SI_122_August201_FD_182714 | JGI IMG/M metagenome (GOLD analysis project Ga0233437, IMG submission 182714) | Seawater microbial communities from Saanich Inlet, British Columbia, Canada - SI_122_August2016_200_MG | ecosystem: Environmental > Aquatic > Marine > Inlet | place: Canada: British... | reverse complement strand
CACGAAAACGATCAAGATGTTGTACCTCAAATAATCAGACAATAAATACCACGATTATGAAAGCCCTGGACATTTGTTTGGGGCTTTCCTTTTCCTCAATTGAACGACAAGGGATACTTAATCCCTAGACACTATCTGATAAAACAGTATCCCACAGTCATTTGCAGCAATCTCAAAAACGCCATGTGCATCTGGTGATGCATTTTAGTCAATATCAAGGCTGTTTTTATATATGGACGGAAATCCTGTAAGACCTTATTGCAATGTTTGGTAGGGGAAAAGTCTATAGGGGGATTGAAATATTAAATTTTCACGTAGGGACCTGGTTAAATGAAAGCAAAAAGGAATCTGGAGTTTCGTGCCGGCGGGGTCTTTGAATACATCATAAATGTAGCTATAGGCGATTGACATTGATCCACCAGAACCCTATGTTCATTGCTTAATTATGGGGGTTTACCCTCAAAATAGAGACAAAATATGTACTGTTTGCATAACCATAAGATCGGATGGACTATAGCTGGTTTCGTAGTAGCGACATCCTTGACATATGGTCAGGCTGTATCTGAATCCATAAAATATAGAGCGGAGCTTCAATGTCTAAATCGAAATCTAGAATAATTGCAGAAAAAACCATTTACGCAGTTCTCTCAATCCTCAAGCAAGAGGGTGGGGAGTTACGCGGTAAGGATGTTATAAATAAAGTACGTGAAACGGTTGAATTCAACGATTACGAGAACCACCGGTATGAGAAAACAGGTTATATCAGATGGGAGTCAATCCTGCATTTTTATACGATAGATTGTATGAAAGCTGGATTCTTAAGAAAGAATAAGGGCCTTTGGATAATAACTGAAGAAGGAGAGCAAGCAATAACACTGGGTCCTGAGAAATTATTGGCAAAAGCCACGAAGAAATATCGGGAGTGGGATTCGGAACGGAAAAAGGATTTGCCCAAAGAAGATGATATTCCTGAGGAAATAGAGGGGGATGAAGGTCAAGCATTGCAAGCTTTACTCGATCAATACGAAGAAAATGCCAACAATGGAATACGAGAATATTTGATTGGAAAAAACCCTTACGAATTCCAAGATCTAGTAGGAGCCTTACTTGACGGGATGGGCTATCACATCTCAGATATTGCCACCCGCGGTCCTGATGGTGGAATTGATATTATTGCGTATATCGATCCTTTGGGAACGAAACAACCCCGTATTATCGTTCAAGTAAAGCACCGGCCTGACGCGTCCATTTCATCTGATGAAATTCAAAAGCTATCAGGAACCTTAAAGCGAACTTCGGATGTAGGGATATTTGTTACATCTGGTCAATTCTCCAAGCCTGCCATAAAAGAAGCAAGAGAATCAAGAGAACATATCGAGCTTATTGATTTTGATCGATTCATTTCTCTTTGGGTCGAATATTACCCCAAGCTTACTGACGAACAGAAGAATATGTTACCATTGCATCCCATATATTTTCTAGGCAGCAACGATTAATTAGATAATCTCATCAATTCCCTCATCAAACAGCTTAAGAAGAAGCTGCCAGGGCACTTCTTAGAAATAATGCAATCAGGGCGATTCTTAAATGACTGAATACATACATGATGGCACGCCAAGTTGGCTATCAGCATATCCTAACGATGGTACCTTAGATTATTTCGGATTCAGGTTCTACCGGCAGCCTTTCCGGGCACTTCTAATTCGGGGGGCAGCTGCTAATAGTTTTACATCAGCAAAAGCACTGATTTATTATGCCGCTGTTGCACACTCCTTTCGTCGTATGGTCGATTTAGCCGATGATGACGAGTTATCAGCAGATCAATTAGAGAGATGGATGGTATATTTTCAATCAGCGAATTACCTCTACGTTGTGAATAGATATGCTAGCCGCGATGAAGTCCCAGATGCTGGATTTACCGGGGCTCCTACAGAGTTCGATGAACACTTTAAACCTTTTTACCTAAGTGATTCAGGAGAGTACAACCTCAACGAATGCTTTCGGAGATTCTATCCGGAACAAAGACAGTGGGGATATCTTGCTCAATTTTGGCGTCCACCAATGAATTACTTTCGCACTCTGCTCGATGTTACAAACTGCAACACTGGTGAATATTCCAAAGCTTGTTATGATGTACTCTCTGAATATGAAAGCTGGGAAACATTTCATGAAATACTTCTCCGAGGTAGAATAACTCGAGCTGAACTGGATATGATTCAGCCCATTTTGAATAACTATGAGCTAAGTGAAACTGAGCAACAATTAGCCAAGAGCATCATCTTTGATGAGCGTAGTATAAATACTGTTGAAAATCTAGAGTATTTAAAGGGATACAAGCTTATCACGAATATAAAAGACAAAGGAGTATCAGGATATAATCCCGTTACAAAGGAAGATTATGCAATGATATTCTCGTACGCCCATTTGAATAATATTCCATTGGGTGAAAATGATGAGAGTTGGAAGATATTACTCTCATCTCTAACCTTTGAGATTGGGATCACCAGGCTATATACCTGGCTGGCAAAGACTAGCCATGACGAAGTGATCGATGAACTGGATCTTGAGCAGGGTCTTTCACAATGGGTTGAGAAATGGCAATCTGAAAATGATCTTGATGGGAGTCTCGGCGAGGTCCTCAAGAAATGGAAAGAGAAATATCTCAACTCCATCACAGGCTATGAAACACTTTTTAGCAAGATGCTGGATTACAATACACTGGATACAGCAATTGATGGGGTAATTCAAGGAATACTAATTTCTAAGGCATCCTATTCAGATGAGTATTTCAGGTCAGATGACTATTTCGCACTTTCTGATACTTACCATAAATTCACTCCCCAAGCATATTTCCAGGATAAATCATTTGATTTGCAACAATCATTTACCGATTTCTTTGTTCAGTTTACCAAACAGTTGATTGATGATCAACATACTTTTAGCTATGAGAGAATGAGTCTTGGCCAAAAAGCTAAGTTCATCCTGCGGAAATATGAAGCTCAGAAACAATATGTATTCCAAATCGATAATCGCCAATTCGAGGAGAATAGGGGGATTGTCAACATGATAGGTGCAACAATCGACTTATGGGAATCGGCGGGGGTATTTTGAGATGAATACACCACAAACAATTAGTCAATTGCTGCAACAGGATAAACGTTATGAAATGGCTTTTTGGGCTACTTATTCTGTAGACATTGAGACCTTAATCTTTTTGCTAAAAATGGATTTGAAAGAGCGTTTAGAACCTTGTAACCTTCACCTACTCTGTGATCATTCAAAGCTGGATGAGGCAGTTACCAAAAATCAATCCAAATCAACGATTAGTAATCTTCAGTACCTGCAATCATACTGCACTATTTCCCCACAAGTTGAGAAGGGTTCTTTTCATCCCAAGATCCTGTTTCTGGCATCCGAGGACTCCATTTTGACATTCATAAGCAGCGCGAACACGACGAAAGGCGGTATTCTCTCAAATCAGGATTTGATTGGTTCCTTCAGTAGCCCAAATGCAAAGGAGGAGATTAGTGGGGAGATTGTCGCAATCTATAGATACCTGCGTAGCTTTTCAGGCTGGTCAGTATCTGCATTGAAAGATTTAGATGCCATGGCTGGAAACTTCCCTCTATTGCTAGCTGCAGATGTGAGTACCAGGATATTAACTATTCCCGGTCAAGACTCCTTACTTGATCAAATGCAGCAAGAATTACCTAAAGACCGAAGCCTGCAGAAGATAAATATATACACACCTTTTCTGGATAGCAGGTATGAGGCAGTATATAAAGTTTCAGAGCGCTTTGAAGTACCCGTAGATGTCATCTCACCCCAGAAAACCTTCATTGCAGAGAGAACATCAAAATTGACAGATGATGTGCGCTTCTTTAAGACAGCCGGTAATGGAAAAAGTACTTTTCATGCAAAATGTTATGAGTTTAGATATGACGACGAGTCAATCGTGTTTTGGGGTAGTGCAAACTGCAGTTATTCGGGAATATTGAGCACGGATCGTAATGCAGAAATCCTTGTTCGAAGTAAGCTTTCACTAGATGATATGAAATCACTTTGGGGTGATGATATAGTTGATCCTTCATGTGAGGTTCAGTATGCAAAAGTTACGGATGATGATTCAGAGCCAGAGGCTATACGAAACGTTACATTACTCTCTGCTGTTGTTGAAGGTGAGTTGATTCGTATTGCACTGGACTCTTCTGAATATGCAGGTCATCCCGTGGTAGTTCTATCCAATGCAGAGGTAGTTAGCCTTGAAGTTAAATCTTTTGGTAGTTCTGAGCTGTTGGTGGCGTGTCCGACACACAATCCTGTCATTGTTTACATTGAAGATGAAGGAGAGGTGGTCTCCAATAAGCTCTTTCTCAACCACCCTGAAAGAATAAGTGATCGTATCCATAATAGGGATCCTGCCAATAGGGAGAATATGGCAGATTCAAGTGTTGAACATTCACTATATGTGGCATTCAGTTTGTTCTCGTTAGATCGTTCTACAAAAGCACGTCGCAACGCAATGCCAGCAAACAAGGGTATGTCAAAGAGATTCTGGACTTTACCGCAATACAATCATTCTTTTGGCTTCAGAAGCGTTCCAAATATAAAAGCCTTTATCGAAGAGAGAGTAAATCGTCGTAAAGTGGAGTTGGATGAGGATTCAGAAGCTAATGAGGAGAATCAGAAGAAGCCTAAAAAAAGAGTAAGGCATCATCATTTAGCTGGGATAGATGTAGCTCATAGGCAGTCCAGGAAACAGTGGCAGAGTATGCAAAACTATGATCATCTTGAAGAGTCTGAGAGCATCAACCTAAATCGGTGGTTGCATGGGCTTGATTCTATTAACATGTTTATTCTCAAACATATAGAAATGAATAAATTTCCAAGAGAATATGATAAATATCAGCAGCTCTTGTTACAAATGTCATCAATCTCTACTTGGATAATAAATGAAGATATTCTCGAAATAGAAGGAGTAGAATACAGTATTGACCTTATCAGAAATATACAGGATCTATATCTCGTTCTTTCCATCTACAAATATCTATCTCCAGGAATTAGGAGAACACCACAAGCCATTGAAGCAGCGATAGATATAAAAAGAGCAGTTTATTATAGGTATATGGTTAATTGTAAAACGAATGAGATAAGAACGTCTGCTGAACATCGAGAAATGATCATGCATGACTTTCACAAGAAGCTACGCTTTGAGGGAGTTGCCATTGAAGCTATGCAAATATTTAATGGCGGAGATATATACAAACTACATGATTTGAAGGAAATTAAGGTTATTGAAGTGCGCGAGCGATCATATTTATATGGAGGTCCCAATCACAGTAAAATGAGTCTCGAATGGATTGTACCTGAAGATAAGTCAAGAATCCCAAAGCTTGCTGATCCTTTGTATATTGAGAAGAATCCTTCATCAATGAAGATTATTAATATCTGAATAAATCCATTACCGTCTAGATTACGAGAGATTAAAGTAACACACCAAAATCAAATAGGAACAATATGATCACCGGAGAACTACGCAGCCAAGTTGATAAAATATGGGAATCTTTCTGGACCGGAGGTATTGCCAATCCTTTAACCGTTATTGAGCAGTTCACCTATCTGCTATTTATCCGCAGACTGGATGAACGCCAGCTCCTGGAAGAAAAGAAATCTAATATTGCCGGTATCAAAATGGGGGAGACCTACTACACTGATGAGCAGAACCGCTTCCGCTGGAATTCCTTCAAGAATGCAGATCCGGAAGTCATGTATAACCTGTTCACGATTCCCCAGGTTGAGGCAAGTAACCTGACTGTGTTTGAACACATGAAGGGAATTGGTGATATAGCCGGTGTATTTGCCAAATACATGCGTGGAGCCACATTTATGATTCCTACGCCAAGGCTTCTAGATCAAGTGGTTCAGATGATCGACAAGATCAAAATGGATGATCGTGATACCAAGGGTGACCTTTACGAATACCTGCTCTCCAAGATTGCTTCTGCAGGCAAAAATGGACAGTTCAGAACCCCCCGTCATATAATCAAGATGATGGTGGATATGACCAAGCCCCAGAAGGATGATATCATCTGTGATCCGGCTTGTGGTACAGCTGGGTTTCTGGTAGGTGCCAGTGAGTATTTGCATGTCAATCATCCCGACTGGTTTCATGAAAAGGACTTCAGGGATCATATCAATTCGGATATGTTCACCGGGATCGAATTTGATGCTACTATGCTCAGGATTGGTGCCATGAATCTCCAACTTCACGGGATAGAATCCCCAGATCTCATCGGCAAGGATTCCCTGTCTGAGAGTAATGCAGATATCCGCGAGCAGTTCACCCTGATCCTGGCCAATCCACCCTTTAAAGGCAGCTTGGACTATGACAGTGTGGATCCTTCGATTCTGCAAACAGTGAAGACCAAGAAGACAGAGCTGTTGTTCTTGGGACTCATGCTCAGGATGCTCAAAACCGGTGGCCGCTGTGCTGTGATTGTCCCGGACGGTGTCTTGTTTGGATCATCTAATGCCCACAAGCAGATCCGCGAAGAATTGGTGGAAAACCAGAAACTGGAAGCCGTGATCTCCATGCCTTCTGGTGTGTTTAAACCTTATGCCGGGGTGAGTACGGCGGTGTTGCTGTTTACCAAAACCAACAGTGGTGGGACGGATAAGGTCTGGTTCTATGATATGCAGAATGATGGTTTTTCTTTGGATGACCAACGGAAAGAACTCAAGGATAGCAATCTCCCGGATATTGTTGAGCGCTTCACCCATTTAAAGGGTGAGAACGATCGCAAACGCACAGAACAGAGCTTCCTGGTACCCGTAGATGAGATCAAATCAAATGACTGGGACCTCAGTATCAACCGCTATAAAGAGATTGTGTATGAGGAAGTGGAATACGACCCACCAGCCAAGATTATTGCGGATATCAAGCAGCTTGATAGTGAACGAGCAGAATCACTTAAGATATTAGAAGAGTTATTAGGATGATAGAGCAAGTTGCCATAGGTGATTGTTGCCAAATTATCAATGGCTCAACTCCATCACGGAATACTCCCGAATACTGGGACGGTGATATCGATTGGTTTACACCAAAAGATCTTAGCAAGCTTGGAAGCAAATACATTGATGAAGCGCCTGAGAAGATTACTGAACGGGGTTATGAAAGTTGCTCAACAACTATGATACCGGCCTATTCAATATTGTTTACTTCGAGAGCACCTATTGGTCATATTGCAATCAATCAACGGCCTGTTTGCACAAACCAAGGTTTCAAATCCTTGGTTCCTTCAGAAAGTGTTGATATCAATTATCTTTATTATGTAGTTAAAAAATATACTCCAAATCTTCAAGATTTAGGAAATGGAGCAACCTTTAAAGAATTATCTAAAGCAACAGTTAGTGCTTTCAAACTCCCCCTACCACCCCTGGAGGAGCAGAAGCAGATCGCCGCCATCCTGGATGCTGCTGATGAGCTGCGCCAGAAGGACAAAGCCCTCATCGCCAAGTATGATGAACTCACCCAATCCCTCTTCCTGGATATGTTTGGGGATCCCGTGACGAATCCCATGGGGTGGGTTGAAATCCCCTTCAATGAACTGGTGTCAAATATTACAGCGGGAGTTAGCGTAGGAGGTGAAAATAGGACGTTAAATAGAGGTGAAAATGGAGTATTGAAAATTAGTGCCGTAACTTCAGGTACTTTCAAAGGTAATGAATACAAGGTGGTTGATAATGATTCCTTGCCGACCCGTTTGATCAGACCTCTCAGGGGTGATTTGATATTCTCAAGGGCGAACACCAGAGAAATGGTTGGAGCTGTTGCTATTGTCGATCAGGATTATGAACACCTGTTTTTGCCTGATAAACTTTGGAGGATTGACTTAATAGAGGGCGTTGGATCAGTTTACTATGTTCAGTATTTACTATCTCATGAAGGGTTCAGAAATAATCTTAGAAGCGTAGCTACGGGCACCAGTGGATCAATGTTAAATATATCAAAGGCAAAGCTTCTAGCTTTAAAAATTCCCAGCCCCAATAAAACTCTAAAGAACCAATTTGCGAAACAAGTCCAAGCAATTGAATCCCAAAAGGTCATTGTCCAGGATAGTCTCAACAAGTCCGAGGATCTATTTAACAGCTTACTCCAAAAAGCCTTTAAGGGAGAATTAACGAATTGAGTAATTTCAGTTTCATACAGCAGGAATTCCCAGATCTTTATCAGGACGCTGTAGAAGCTGAAGCACTTGTCCTAATCTCACCCAAAGCCTCAGCCATCCTATGCAGATCTGCTATTGAAGTAGCTATCCGCTGGCTATATGATAATGATCCTGATCTGGAAAAACCCTGGGATAACAATCTCAATGCTCTGATTCATACCCATACCTTCCGAAAATTGATTGATCCAGACATGTTCAGGGAAATTGATCTTATTCGTCGTGTTGGTAACACCGCCGCCCATGGCAAACGGATCACTCAGCATGAAGCATTAATCTCTATCAAAAACCTGTTCCGAATGGTCAGCTTTGTTGCCCTGCACTATGCCCAGCAGGTTCCCAAGATCATTGCCTTCGATGAATCAATTATTCCTGATGGCAAAGCAGCTGATAAATCAAAAGCCGAGCTTGAACAATTAGCCAATCAACTTGAGCAAAAGAATCTAGAGTCCCGGCTCGAGAAGCAAGCTCTAGCTGAGCAGGCTAAGGAGATCGAAGCCCTACGAGACAAGCTGGAACAGGAACGTCAGGCCTATCAACAGCGCAAAACTGAACGTAAACAATCGTCCCAAGATCAACCTACAATACCAATCCTAATATCTGAGGCCCAGACTCGTAAATTGTATATCGATCTAGCTCTTAAAGAAGCCGGCTGGGATAATCTCAGAGAAGGTCGTGAGCTGGAATATGAAGTGATGGGAATGCCAGTGAGTACTAATCCCTCTGGTATTGGCTATGCCGATTATGTTCTCTGGGGTGATGACGGTTTACCTCTGGCAGTTATTGAAGCTAAAAAGACTATGGTGGATGCCCGCAAAGGTAAGCATCAAGCAGAGCTATACGCAGATTGTCTAAAGCAAATGCATGGTCAACGTCCTATCATCTTTTACACCAATGGTTTTGAGTCATATATCTGGGATGATCTGTTCTATATCGATCGAGAGGTTCTAGGGTTTTATACCAAGGATGAATTGAAACGACTTATTGACCGGCGAGCTACCAGGCAGGACTTAAGAACCTTTAAAGTAAACACTAGCATCGTGGAACGTCAATATGCCTGGGAAGCTATTAAACGAGTAGCGGAACACTTTGTTACTGACAATCCAAGGGGCTCTTTACGTGGCAAAGCTCGAAAAAGCCTATTGGTCATGGCAACAGGAACTGGTAAAACCAGAATCTCCGCTGCTATCGTGGATATGCTTACCAAAAGTAATTGGGCTAAGCGAGTGCTCTTCTTGGCAGACCGGAATGCGCTGGTTACTCAGGCAAAGAATGCTTTTACTCAACATTTACCCCATCTGTCATCCATAGATCTCACCAAAGAGAAAGAGGACAATGGCACCCGCCTTGTATTCTCGACATATCCTACCATCATGAATAAGATTGATGGGATGAAAGTGGAGCATGAACGCTTCTACGGAGTGGGTCATTTTGATCTAATAATTATTGATGAAGCCCATCGTTCAGTGTATCAGAAGTACCGAGCTATCTTCGACTACTTCGATAGTCTGTTAATTGGCCTAACTGCAACACCCAAGAAGGATATTGATCACAATACTTATTCACTATTTGAGATTGAAGATGATAATCCGACAGCAGCCTATGAGTTGACGGAAGCCGTAGAGGAAGGATACCTGGTCCCACCACGAGCTGTATCTGTGCCACTGAAGTTTCAGCGTGAAGGAATCAAATACAACGAATTGTCGGACAGCGAAAAAGAAGAGTATGAGGACAAATTCGGAGATCCCACAACTGGGGAAGCACCGGATGAAATAGGTTCTGAAGCTCTCAACCGCTGGCTTTTCAATACGGACACCGTGGATAAGGTTCTGGATCATGTTATGACCGCAGGGGTGAAGGTTGAGGGTGGCGATAAACTGGGCAAGACAATCATCTTCGCCAAGAATCATAAACACGCTGTATTCATCGAGGAACGTTTTAATAAGAACTATCCAGAATACAGTGGCAAATTCTTACGAGTAATTGATAACTATGAGACCAAGGCTCAGGATCTACTGGAGACCTTTGTTGATCACCATGTTGAGCATGATCCCCAGGTAGCTGTTTCCGTTGATATGATGGATACAGGAGTCGATGCGCCCCGAGTAGTAAATCTGGTATTCTTCAAGTTGGTTAAATCCCCATCTAAGTTTTGGCAGATGATTGGTCGAGGGACTAGGCTATGTCCAAATCTCTTTGCTCCCGGTGAGGATAAATCCCATTTCCTAATCTTTGATTACTGTCAGAACTTTGAGTTCTTTGATGCAAATCCTGATGGTTTTGAAGCAAGTTTATTGAAAAGCCTAACCCAGAGGACTTTCGAGGGCAAATTAGAAGTCGCAATGCTCTTGAGAGATAAAACGTATTCCACTGAGGATGATTTAGAAATCCAGAAAACATACATTGACGAGTTACATGATATAGTTGCTAGTCTAGATCAAGAACGCTTTGTAGTTCGTAAAGAATTGCGCTATGTGACTGAGTATTTCAATCGACCACGGTGGGATAATATCTCGAAAGGGGATTGGAGTGATATCAATGAGCATTTAGCTAACTTGGATGTCCCTGATGCTGGTGATGATGAACTAGCCCGTAGATTTGATGTTTTAATGCTTAGCTTTCAATTAGCTCTTTTGTCGGGATCCAAATCATTTGAAAAGTATGTTGTCAATGTCTCGACGACAGCCAAGGCTCTGTTGAAGAAGCAGAACATACCAGCTGTCAATGCTCATCTTAAACTTCTGACAGAACTGCAGACGGATGTATTCTGGCAAGCAGCTACTGTCAAACGACTGGATAGCATTCGTCGTGATCTGCGAGATCTGATCAAGTTCCTGGACAGGGAACAGCAGGTTGATGTCTATACGCATTTTGAGGAC
>Ga0233437_1007046_pt1 | contig 11108 bp, 9 predicted proteins | sample SI_122_August201_FD_182714 | JGI IMG/M metagenome (GOLD analysis project Ga0233437, IMG submission 182714) | Seawater microbial communities from Saanich Inlet, British Columbia, Canada - SI_122_August2016_200_MG | ecosystem: Environmental > Aquatic > Marine > Inlet | place: Canada: British... | reverse complement strand
TAGTATTCATAATGACCGTCAAGAAATCTCTCAATATTTCAAATTCTTTTGATTTTGATTTATTAAAATGAGTAATAGCGTTTTTAATCATATTTGAAATTGCTGTTTTGTCTTTAAGAAGACCCCACTTATCTAGTAATCGATAAAATTCTGAGTCTTTGAATGGTTCCATGAATTGATCCATTTCAATTCCTTTTGTCTGAAGTTTTTCAGGATGTTCTATTAAATGACCATGAATCGGCTATGCGAACAGATCGAGTCAAAATACATTGAAACAAGGTAAATGGTCAAGAATATATCAAATTTTGTGCACTATCCTTTGAAACCAGGCTACTATATCGCACCTTTTTGTCATATCCGGTCAAAATGATGCTTAAAAAATTGAATTCTTGAAATTAGTATATTCTTCGCCTTATTATCCTTACTAATAACAGAACTCATTCCCCCATCCTAGATCAGGCATTTCATGGTGGAACCTAAATCAATAAGAACCTGTGAACCGGAATAACGGTCATATCCCCAGGTATGGCATTCAAAGCCTTGAAAATTGGATAAATTTGTCGTAAAGAATCAATAAGAGGAAATTCAAGATATGGCCTACTAACATCCCTTGGAGAGAAGGGAAATGGTGGTTACTGAAGTTATAAATCGGTATAATGCTTGCGGTTTTCTTGTTGGGTTTAGCTTGGGATTCATTCGGCTGATTCCTAATCAAGTGGTCAATTCGACTTGTCCATGGAAAGACGAGAAAAGGTCGAGTATAAAGTTTTACTATTTCAAGAACTACATCATGAATTCGATATGGATATTTATGAAAAGTGAGTTTTTGAAGTTGCCCTTTGTTTTCAAAATGTAATTGATTTTTTTATAACAGCAGGAGGGTAATTTTGGCTAATTCAAGAAAAAAAGCCAACCAAAAGGATGTTCAAAGAAAAAAGAGGCTTCAGAGAAAGAAAGAAAAGCAGGCTAGAAAATTTCAGAAAACGAAAGATTTCCTATCATTTGATTTCAAACCTTATGATGAAAATGGAGTGTCAGAGGGTTTCGTAACAGAAGTTAAACGAATTCTGAAAGGATTTAGGCTGAGTGATCGAACGGTATTTAGTAACTCACAATCTAGCTTTTTTAAATCCGTCAAAAAAAAGGGGATTGATTTTGCGGTCAATAATGTGAGACCTGCCAATCATAAATATCTTTCCTCTAATTTAATTTCCAAAAGTGATTCGGAATTCGGAAATAGAAAGAAAGTTAAGAATTTAAAGAATGAAGAATTCAAAAATTTATTGCGATCCTTTTTCCGCGGGTTGCTCAGTGAAATTTTATTTTCTGAACTAAAGAAACAAAAATTGTTGGAAAGATATGTTCCACAAAATATGGTTTATCTTATTCCCGTTGAAAACAGCTTTGATGTAGTATTTAAAGGGCTTTCAAGGGTAAGAATTGATATACATCAAATTTACTATTCTTCAAATCGTCCTAAAATAGAGGTCAATGGAAAAAAGTGGATAGTTGGCTTTACTCCCCATGCGATTGTGAGGATAAGAGGGAGAGGTGTTGAAGATTGGACTACCTTTGCTGGAGCTGGTGATGCATTTGCCTATCTCAACAACTGCAATTATTTTGAAGTAATTAAGGGGAAGTACAAAAACAAAGAGCAGTATTATTTTACATTTTACGAGGGGTGTTCGCCAAACTATTTTTCTGAGCAGTATGCTATAAATATTTTGGATGATTATGACCATAGAAAACAATACTATTACCGCATTGGATATTGTCCTATTGCTTTCAATAGTGACGGCATCAATGATATTGCCTGTGGATTAACGATGTTACCTCCTGGGGGGAAGTATACACCAGAGTGGGATCTTTGTGAAAACTCTAATCTGCCATGGCGAGAAAAACGAAAGATTCTTCGCAGGGTTAAGAATTCGTTTCTATTTTCGGATTTGATTAAGACACAGGATTTTTCTGGTCTCAAATGGTTCCATGACAATGGTATATCTCAAGTAATTACACTTTCTGAAAGTCCTTATAGAGAAATTGTATTAAAAAAAGATTATCTTGCTGGCTCAAAATTTAATGGCCAAGGGGTTTCTAATTACCCGGATGGTTCAAAATATGAAGGTCAATTCAAAGACGGTAAGACTCATGGACATGGGATTCTTACTGAGTCTGATAGTTCAAAATATGAAGGTGAATGGAAGAATGGTATATACCACGGACAGGGGATTTTAGAATTTTCTGACGGTAAGAAATATGAGGGTGAATTTAAAGACGGTGTACCTCATGGACAAGGAAAAGTAACACATTCAGATGGTCAAACATATGTAGGTGAATTTAAGAATGGAATATTTAGTTTAACAAGATAAGAATTTATCATAAGAGTTTTGCATATACAGCCACAACAATACTACTTTTTCGAATTATTCAAAAATATTCACCCGTGTCTAATATATTTGATTCACAGGCATCTTGACAACATCATGAATTTAAAGCTATTTTCTCCGAACACAATCAAGAAAGGAAGATAGACCATGAAATGTGTAATCTGTGGCATCGAAGTGAAATCCATTCAAGATGCAATTGATCAAGGATGGGTTCCATATTTCCATGATGGTCAAATTGAATACGGTCCTGCCTGTTCTGAATGCTCAGACGCCCTTCTGAAAATTGATGAGGATGGAGAGATAGAGTTAAAAGAACAGTACCAAGGAAAAATCAGTTACAAAGAAAACTTTTTCCATGACGCTTCGGAAGAAAGAATCCTGATCGGTATTGCTATAGAAAGCACCGTGCAAAGTATTTTAAATTGAGGTTACGATAAATGACAATAACCAAAGCCAGCCTGATAAATGCCATTTGTAATAATTCAAATATCCCAAGACAAGAGTCCTCATCCGCAGTTGAATCCCTCTTAGAAATAATAAAACAAACCTTGGCATCCGGGGAAAATATTCTAATTAGTGGCTTCGGGAAATTCTGTTTGAAGGATAAACGAGAGCGACGCGGCAGAAATCCTCAAACCGGGGATGCCATGATGATGGATGCCAGAAGAATCGTAACTTTCAAATGCTCCAATTTGATGAGGGATAAAATCAATGGGAAAGGGTAATCCAACTCTATAAATATCCCGCAAACTATTAATTGGCACCAGCGAGGATTCCATGGGAAATGGCGAAATCAAAGAATTGAGGAAAGAAACCCGGAAACATTTTCATTGGCTTTGGGAAATAGCGAAAACCGGGGATTTGGATTTACTTTCCGGGGAAGAGAAATGGATGGCGAAAGTCATGCTGGAACATAAAGATCAATATTTCAACCAATTTGAAATGGCTGACCTGACTTACGACCACGAATATGATGTTGATTCCGAAGAAGATCCCTTCCTCCATGTTATGCTTCATTCGGCTGTAGAACGTCAGTTAGAGGCCAAAGAACCCATAGAGGTTTGCCAGTTCTACAATTCCATGAGAAAAAAGAAGGCCTTACACCACGATACAATCCATCTCATAGCGGCAATCATGACACCGTTAGTGCTCGAAGTGATGCAAAAGTTAAAAGAGTATGATGAAGATAAATATTTATCATTATTAAAGAAATATAAAAACAAGCGACCTGAACAAATATTCGAAGCCCTGGAGAAAAGTCTTTGGTTTGAGAGTCGATGACAACATGAAAAAACTGGCATCAATCATATTATCCTTGGCCTTGGTTTTTCTATGTACCGGCCCTGCCTTCCCCGCTGACCGGTGCAACACAACCATTCAATCATTCAGCAAAGCCAAGAAAATTCTGTTGAGGCAAGTTTACAAAGATCACCGGACAACATTCTATTGCGGTTGCCCATTCAATGCCAAAAGAAAAATCCTCCCTTGTGACAACTACACCCCAAAAAGAGATAATAAACGAGCTCATCGTCTGGAATGGGAGCATATCGTCCCCGCCCATGCTTTTGGTCAAAGCTTCCCGGAATGGCGTAATGGCCACCCTGATTGTGTGAGAAATAATGGAAAGGCATTCAAGGGAAGGAATTGTGCCAGGAAAGTGGCCATCCCGTTCAGGTATATGGAATCCGATTTATATAACCTGGTCCCAACCATTGGGGAGATCAACGGTTTACGTTCCAATTACAGTTTTGCCATGATCCCTGGTGAGAAAAGGGCGTTTGGAAAATGTGACATGGAGATTGAAAACAGGAAAGCTGAACCGCCACCGGATAAGAGAGGGAATATTGCCAGAACATACTTTTATATGGATTGGGCTTATCCTGGACGCGGGATTATCTCGAAGAAGAATAGGAAATTATTTCAGGCATGGGATAAAGAGGACCCGGTTGATGCTTGGGAATGTCAGAGAGGCAGGATGATTGAAGGGATTCAGGGGAATGAGAACCCGTTTGTCAAGAAGGCTTGTGTTGGAAGGGGGATTTGGTGATGGAAAAGGAAATAGCAGGAACCATTCCTAAATAATCGGAGGTCAAAATGGGAAAGAACCAATCTGGTGAATTTTCAGTCTATTTCAAATGTGAACATTGTCCACAGGAATTCTCCTTGTACTCTTTCAGGATTGCAGTTTTTCTTTACGGCGTGATTCTTCTTGCAAATGAACACAATGGCTATATGGGCATCACATGCCCGAGCTGTATGAAAACAACCTTAACAAGAATTGAAAAGGTACGGCTTGAACAGATTAAGAATGAGTTGGGAGAGTATATTGTTACCATAACTGACCTTGAAGCCCTTCATGGCTTTCCGATAGATGTTATACGCTTTGGCAATACTAATTCTGAACCTCCTATCTGTGGTACTGATATTGAAATTGAAACTTTGGAGAAACCTGATGAATCGTCATATACAGGTTCGGCTCTGTCTTACGTGACCGTTAGCACCTTTAGATATGAAGACCTTGATATTGAACCCTTATCTGAGAATTCAATTCACGCACGATGCAACGATAAGTATTTCCAGGCGACATTTGAGTCATTTCAGCATTGGCCTAGAAATTTTGAAGAAGAATCTATTTGGCACGGGACCTTCAGCGATGAACCAAGTAACAGCTCTCAATATACTTTGTGTTCTAGGCCAATCAAGGTTCCTGCTGACCAAAACATCTGTCGAGTATATTGGTTCAAAGAGGATGATATCCAGAAATTGGTAGCACGTGAAAACAAAGAGAATTTGAAAATATTTCCAAGACATTTCTTTGATAGCAGTATTCGGGAATCATGTGAAACATTTTCTACAGAAGCCGGTTTGATATATAAACATTATCCCGGAAAAGTGGAGCAGGAACAAAGATTGGAGGAACGTTTCGCCAAACATTCCGCCAAGGACAGGTTGTCTGTGAATACTGTTCTCATCAAAACACTGGAGGATGAGGATTTCCTGGAGTTATTAGATGATTCAAATGCGGTTGGTTTAAATTTATGGAAATTGAAAGATCCGTTCAAAGCTAAGAATGTTCCGAGTTCCCTTAAAGACTTAGATTCAATCACACTCGAAGAACAGAGTAGGGATATTGGTCGAGGAAAAATGTTTAACGATATCTGGTCAATTCATACAAAAGACGGTGTTCCGGGATTATATGCGAAATCTTTCAAATTTGTTTTGGAATTCCAAGAGCTGAAAAGAAGAACGGATTGCTCAACAGGAGCTATTTGGGCGCTAAAACAGAAGTACTTAAGGGATATTTATAATTCTCTATCCTTGCTCACTAAAAAAAATACAGTTGCGGAGCAGACTCAATTCGTAATACCTGAAGAAGTCGAAAAGGCAAAGGAAAGATCTGAACTGGGGCCAAAAGAGCACGGTCAAATTGAAAAGGAAGATGAGGCCAATAGTCCGGTGCTCAATGACGAAGGTACTGATAGCCCCACGTTCTCATTTTATCAGACAGGGGAGTTTTGGTCTATCGGCAAAAAAGGTGATGAAACCCACCTCAAACATCTTAAAGGGTTGGCTTTTGTTCATTTTTTGCTTCAAAAACCACACAAAGACATCTATTGTACTAACGTCTACAATTTAGGAAAAGATCCCGGCATTGACTCTACCTGCCGAGCAAAAAGTTATAGTCCGCATGACAGCGGTCATAGTGAACAGCAGAAAGGGAGTTTTGGGGATAGCCACCGTAAAATCGATCCAATAGCCCAAGCTGCTGTTTCAGAAGAACTTGAAGAGCTGAAATCTAAAAAGAAAATGCTTGGATTTAGCAGTGCAACCTCTGACGAGATTGATATTATTGACAAACAAATATCGAAGATAGAAGATTACCTCAAGGACCTTGGTCAAGAATTTAAGGAATTTGAAAATGCTAGGACAGGTGTGTACAGCAGAATCAAGAGCGCCTTAGAAAAAATCTACAAGGAAGCCCCTTACATGAAAGAATTCCTCAACAAAAGCACAATTTTGAGCAGAAGTACCTGTAAATACTCGCCTGAACTAAAGAAACCGGTTAATTGGATACTCCATCGCCCCTCCCACAAATAACCCGCATTACAACAATCCAGAAAGTCAGACCAGTGATCATTGGCATCCCAATGCCAAGCCTTTTCTCCCAAGATATCCCTATTTCATGGCAAAAGTTTCGGATCCCAATCTCAATTTGCCTTTTGTCAATCATCCTGCTGTTTCAAAGGCATCTCTTTTTCCATATCCCATATAGAAGTTCGATCCATGCTTATCCGGTTGACGCATACGCGCCCCTTGCCTCTTGTTCAACCACCGATGTAGGTCTGCCTAAGTCGATGAGGTCGCGTTGTAGCTTGCGGTTTTCACCTCCCTTATCTTGCTTCGACTCGGCCTGAACATAGCAACCGCAGCTTATGCAGTGCCTGGTGGGCTATCTCGTGTCGAGTAAGCCTGCGAGCTGGGCTTAATCTGCGAGCACCTCAATTTCGCGCCATGGTCGGTTGCGCAGGATGGAAGGCCGCCTCTTCGAGCTGTATGTGCTAACCGGATAAGCATGGTTCGATCTATTCAGGAAAAGTCCATTCAACTCTGCTCAAAATCATTCAGAAAGCTAGCCAAAGATATTTGAAATTTTCATCGCAGCTGAAAAACTTATTATTATCAAATAGCTCCAGACATTCTGAGAGATAGGCTCTCACATTGAAAGCGTAAGAATCTAACAACATTTGAGAAAAACAGTGCTGAAAATCATTTTTTTTCATTGTGCGGTGAGATCACACATTTTGTGACATCCAATTTCACACCTAATTACTAGGAGGCTGTCCGAGAATAGAGACCCTGAAATTTATTCCACATTATGAAGTATGCGTGACTCGTTTCAGGCAGATTATGTTGTGGTCAAAAAACGAATTTTTTCTCGGACAGCCTCATAGGGATAACCTAAGGCCGCTCCCTCTCAGGAGGTCGAGCGCGAAGAAACAGGAGGAGGCACAATTGCGCCCAAAAAAACCAGAATCGGCAGCAGTCACAAGAAAGGTTGCTGTCGGTGAACAGTTGCGAAGCGGGTTTCCGATCCCCGAGGAAGGGACGAATGAGAAAAAATTGAGGAACCACCAAGTGACGTTATTCACCCCACGAGGGCGGAGGACGGAAGATATAATTGTTGGTATGATTGACCAAATTAGAAAGACGGAAAACGGAAAGCAGGAACAGCCGCTGAAGAAGAATAGACGCAAGAGGCGGTGCCGGAGACCGAAGGTTTATTATGTTCGATATTCAGAAAATCAAACGCCTTGCTGGCACGATTCAAAATAAATGGAGGACGGTAAATGTCGTCAGAAACAACTCAAAATGAACAGATTCTGCGTAAACGTATAGACTTCATAAACGACCTGGGAGTTGTGGGCGAAAGGAGACTTATTGGTTTGGTCAGTTCAGCTATCGACTCCCGTTTGATCGAGCCAGATGCATCGGGTCAACATGGGCTTGGAGCGAAGATCGCGGGAACCTCTGGCACCGGAAAATCCCACACGCTTGAATGTTGCAAGAAAGTGCAAGACCTCTCCAGCTTCGTCAGCATCTCAACTGCGAGTCAGAAGAGCATCGTGTACCAAGAGGATAGCTGGAAAAACAAAGCCGTGATCTTCGCAGAGGCCCTTAATTTACAAAGGAAAAGCGATTCAGACCTTGTATACCATTTGCGCACCCTGTTGAGCGAAGGAGTCGTCACCCATCATGTTACAACGAAGGTTGGTGGCGAATTTGTAACGAAATCCCAGACCATTGAAGGGCCAATTAGCCTGATTACCACGACCACTGTGGAAAGTTTAGAAAGCCAACTCGAATCCCGACTGGTAACAATATCGCCAGACGAATCCTCACAGCAGACAAAACTGATCCTTCAGAAAACCGCAAAAATTGCTGCGAATGGAAGTGCGGCTGATAACGCAGAAAGGATTAAAGCCTGGCAAAACTTCCACCGGGATCTCAAGCCAGCTCGTATTGTTATTCCCTTTGCAGAAAAAGTTGTCAAAGCAATCGTCTCGGGGGTATCTCTACCGATCCCCGCGAGAAGGTCATTCAAGCAGCTCCTGGACCTGGTCAAGGCCGTAACCATTTTCTACCAGGCCCAAAGGAAATCGGACGAATCCGGCCAAATTGTGGCAGAAATTGCCGACTATCACATGGCCTATCAAATCCTTTCTGAGAATTTCGAGGAGGGGATCAGTAGTCAGAGCGATGCAAGCCGTGAACGCCTCGATTTCATAATGAAGTCCGGTAACCCATTAAAAATCAACGATATGATGCAAGAATTTGGGATTTCGAAAAATGGGGTGTCAAAATTCTTAAAGCGTTTTGTAAAGGACGGCTTTGTAAAATGGTGTAATTCTGACGGTCAGCCCTTCGAAACGGATACCGCCCTCAAAAAGGCTAAATACGCAGGTCGTGCATTCATTGCGGCAAGGTCTGCTGGCACACAATCATCGGCCACGCTACTTCCAAACGCGTACGAAATTACGGGCGATGAGGCTTGGAAGGACGGCGGCGAACTGACCCAACAGTATGATTTGGCACTCGATTAGGCGATGGAGCGTTACAGTGGTCCACACTGTCCACAACAGGGTTGACACCAATGATTTTTACAACAGGCTCTTATTAATGAAAAAAGGATCAAATGGGGCTGGTGTGTCAACCTGTCAACCAGGAAACGGCACAACATACTGAGTCGTGCAGTTCCGATATCGTTTTTTCTGGAAATTGCCTAGATGATCGAATGTCGGCTCTGATTCTCGTCATAAGCTCGGGTTTGGTGGGCGCAAAACGCTCTTCGAAAGAGCAAATTTAACAATGTGATCTTTTTACAATTTGCTCCATTCGATAAAATTCACTTCTTCCACACAGAAAAAAACCAAAAATTTCGTTATGGAATAGATTGGCATCAAAAAAAGGCACAAAGCACGTTTTTTTTGTTGTGCAGCAGGATCACACATTTTGTGCCCCAGTATTTCACACTAAGTAAATGAAAGGTAAATTTCGAATTATTGAAATCCTTATCTGGATAGTCCAAAAATGGAGGTAGAATCATGAAGAAGTGGAAGCCGCAGGAAATAATTGTCAATGAAAAAGTCAAACTCTTTACCATAGGTTTCACCAAGAAATCTGCGGAAACATTTTTCGGGAAGCTTGAAAAAGCCGGTGTCAAAAAGATAATCGACATCCGATTGAATAACATTTCTCAGCTTGCAGGCTTTTCCAAAAAAAATGACCTGATCTATTTCCTGAAGACGATATGCGGTTGTGGCTACAGGCATGAAACCCTGCTTGCCCCAACTGAGCAAATACTGGAGGCCTATAAGAAGAAAATGATCAGTTGGACAGAGTACGCAAACAAGTTTAACGATTTGCTACGGGTAAGAAAAGCCCACGAATTGGTAAGCGCATCAGAACTCCACGGATCTTGTCTTTTATGTAGCGAACCGGTTCCGGACAAGTGCCACAGACGGCTTGTTGCAGAGTATTTTAGAGACCACTTCAATAACATTTCAATAACGCATTTATGAGGTTAATGGCGTGCCCTATAAAGGGACTTAGGAACCATCAACCAAATCACCGAATTTAAGTTGATATATCAACTCCCCAATTGGAGGTAAAAAATTATGGCAAAATGGAAACCTAAAGAAATTATTTTGAATGAAAAAGTGAAAGATGACCCTGTGACAGAATACGTCTTGAGGAAATGCAAAGAGGTCCCTGTCAGACTGGTGAAAAGTGGCACCGCAACAGAAATCGTTGAAGCATCTAAGGTTTTGAGGGGTACTCAAACCATGCTGGATAAAATATTGGCAGGGAAGAAGGTCCTTTATATTGGCCCTACCGGGAACGATGTTGTGGATGTTTTCACAATGCCTGACGATCGCATGATCTGCCCTCACTTCGACCGGCTGAAACTGGCATCGAACGGTTGTTTTTATGAATGCGATTGGTGCTACCTAAAACTGACTTACCGGGCAGCTTTTCCCTTTATCACGATCAGGACAGAATACGACAAGATTGAGTGGCAGATCGCAAGGAGACTCCAGAAAAGCCAGACCCCGGTTATCTTTAACTCTGGTGAAATGGCTGATTCCCTGGCGCTGGATCATTTGACCAGGGCCGGAAGAGAGTTCATTCCATGGTTTGGGAGGAGTGGGAACGGCTATCTGTTTATGCTGACCAAGAGCGACAATGTCGATGATATTCTGGATTTGCCTCACAATGGCCATACGATTGTCGCATGGAGCATGAACAACGCCGCTGTTTCACGGAAGTATGAGATTGGAGCCCCATCTTTCAGGAGAAGGCTTGCGGCTGCCAGAAAAGTCCAGGAAGCCGGGTATCCATTAAGGATCAGGCTTGATCCTATCGTTCCTTTTGAGGGCTGGGAAAATGCCTATGCCGAAACCATTAAAGAGATTTTTTCATCCGTATCCCCGGAAAGGATCACTCTTGGGACTTTGAGGTTCGAAAAAGGGTTTTACAATATGCGAAATACCATTTTTACAACCGGGCCTGATCTGCCACAACTCATGGAAGACATGACACCCATGTTTACGCCTAAAATGTTCCCGGGGAATAAACACCCCAAGGCAGGAAAATACAGCTTCAGTGAGTCGAAGCGCAGCGAAATTTTCAGATTCGCTATTGGAGAAATCAGGAAATATT
>Ga0233437_1007037_pt1 | contig 11120 bp, 14 predicted proteins | sample SI_122_August201_FD_182714 | JGI IMG/M metagenome (GOLD analysis project Ga0233437, IMG submission 182714) | Seawater microbial communities from Saanich Inlet, British Columbia, Canada - SI_122_August2016_200_MG | ecosystem: Environmental > Aquatic > Marine > Inlet | place: Canada: British... | reverse complement strand
GGACTTCGATGCGATGATGGATGGGGAGGAAGAGTGAAGGTTCCCGACGTCAAGATACTACACGGCGACTGCTTAGACGTGCTGCGGACATTGCCAGCAGAGAGCGTGCACGCGGTAGTCAGCGATCCTCCATATGGGCTATCGTTCATGGGTAAGAAATGGGATTACGACGTGCCTAGCATTGACATTTGGCGGGAGTGCTTGCGAGTGCTGAAACCAGGCGGGCACCTTCTCGCCTTTGCAGGGTCGCGCACCTATCACCGTATGGCGGTCAACGTCGAAGATGCGGGCTTCGAGATACGGGATCAAGTGCTATGGATTTATGGATCGGGGTTTCCGAAATCGCTGGATGTGTCGAAGGCTATTGACAACGCAGCGGGGGTGGAGCGGGAGGTTGTTGGAGTTGCCAAGGGTGCAGCATCGGCAGACACGAATTCGCTTGGTGTGTTTGCGCCAGAATATAACGCCACTGCACCCGCTACCGACAACGCCCGCAAATGGCAAGGGTGGGGCACCGCCCTAAAGCCCGCATTTGAAGTTTGCGTATCCGGGCGAAAACCGTTGACACCAGTGGGGAGGTGCGCTAGGCTGGTTCCTATTATATGGAGGTATTTATGCCAGTCGAAGTCATTTGTGAGTACTGCAAAGAAGTATTCAAGGTTAAGCCAAAACGATTTGCTAATGGACGAAGGGCTAGGTTCTGTTCAATGGAGTGTCGAAAGCGTGTTCAGTATACTGGGCGATTTGTGCGATCTGACGGATACGTTGCTATCAGGGTCGGGCCAGACTTTGAACTTGAGCACCGCGTTGTTATGGCTAAATACCTTGGTAGAAGCCTTGAGACTAGAGAGCAGGTACACCATATTAACGGAGATCCTGCCGACAACAGACTTGAAAACCTTAGAATCCTTACTGTCGCAGAACACGCTAGACTGCATAGCAGGGGCAAAGACAGGACAAAATGGAGAAGGTACAAGTGCCGATATTGTGGCGGATATTTTCAGCGGCGCAAGAAGGAGGCTGACCGGCATCCTGAAAGATATTGCTGTAGGGACTGCTACTGCAAAAGCAGGGGCACAGCCTGCACATGAGCCGTGCGTTATGGCGCGCAAGCCCTTTTCCGGCACTGTAGCGGCAAACGTGCTAGAGCATGGCACGGGGGCGATCAATGTGGACGGGTGTAGGGTGGCGGGGGACGCTGTAGTGCGGATAGGGTCCAGCAGTGGCGGGATCTGGTCAACTTCAACGGGCAAGCCCGCAGGCACAACCCCAGAGGCGGGCCGTTTCCCCGCCAACCTAATCCACGACGGCTCCGACGCCGTGCGCGCTGTGTTCCCTGATACGGGTCCGGCAAAGAGCGGCGGCATTGCTGGTTGGCAAAAGGGCGGCTATGTGGGAGGCACATATGAGCCTATAGAGCGCACCGGACACGACGACGACGGCGGCAACGCTTCCCGCTTCTTCTACTGCGCTAAAGCATCGCGGCAAGAGCGAGAGGCAGGGCTTGGGCATCTGGAAGCTACCGACAGAGCAGCACTTACTGGGCGAGAGCCGGGGTCAGCGGGGCTTGTGGGGTCTGATGGCACAGGCAATAACCCTTATAGCGGAGCAAACTACAAGGAGCCGATACGCAATGTACACCCCACAGTTAAGCCCATCGCCCTAATGCGCTACCTTGTGCGACTCGTAACGCCTCCAGGGGGCACAGTGCTAGACCCGTTCATAGGAAGCGGTACAACAGCAGTTGCAGCGATAGCAGAGGGCTTTGATTGTATCGGCATAGAGCGAGAGGCAGACTACCTGCCCATAATCGAAGGCAGGACCGCACACGCAAAGAAGAAACGACGGGGGAGGCTGCTGTGATCGACATCACCATCACCATCCCGATAAAACCAGTACCCAAGGGACGGGCTGTGCCGACTACTGTCAAGGGCCGCACGTTCATGCGGACGCCCACGCGCACCCACAAGTTTGAGACGCAACTGGCGTTGATGGCTGCGACGAAGTTGCCCGCAAAGCCTTTCGAGGGGGCGTTGCGCGTGGACATCTTAGCAGTGGTCCAGCGCCCCAAGGCATTGCTCAAGGTGTACAAAAAGACGGGCAAGGCCAAATACCCCACCCGACTTATGTGGTGCCCGAAGCGCCCGGATGCAGACAACTACGCCAAGTCGGTGCTGGACGGGCTGGCGAGACACTGGCATGACGATGCACAGGTGACGTTTCTCGTGGTCAAGAAGATGTACAGCGAACTTGTGGGCAAGCCCAGGATTGAGATTCGGATAAGGACGCTTGAGCAGGCCCCTGTGTTTGCAACTGACGAACGGTGGATCAAGGTGCGAGAGTTGCAGCGGCAGATTGATGAGTTGATGGAGGAGATAGATGGTTGACGTAATGCAATGCCGGAGATGTGGGGTGCCCAGGTTGTCATTGACTGCCATAGAGCAACAACAATGGAAGGGCACACTATGTGGTGTTTGTGTGTCGGTGATTGGTTCACAGCCACCAATTCAGACAGATAAATGCCCGAAATGCCTTGTCCTATTTGTGGACAACGAGTGTCCGGACTGCGCACTGTCTATAGGTGAAGCCCAAGAGATTAAGGAGAGGTTGCAGCGTTGTCACCATGCGCAGCGCAGCCTTGAGGACTTGGTGCATTCAGAGTTGGAGGCAGAGCGAGAAGTTGATCGGCTCAAGACAAACCTCAAAGAAGCGGTAAAATGGGGAGACTGGGCAAGGGCAGAAGAGACAGAAGCAAAGGGCGCGCTGGTTGTGGCACAAGTCAAGAACAGGGCACAAGGGAAAGAAATAGCCGTACTTGAGCGGGCGATGATGATAACTACGGAAGAGGCGTTGGTGGTTATCCGAGCAGCAAAAGTACCATGCGTGCCAGACGCCAAGACCATCATAGAACGTGCGAAAGAGCAGGCACTGGAAGAGGTCGAGGCAATTGAGTTTGCAGACGACGGACAACGGGAAACGGCGCAACACTTGCGTGAGGCGTTGCGTTTGTTTGAGGACGATCAGCCATGAAATCAGCCTGGGAATACAAGTGGCAATGCACCGACTGTGGGGCGATCTACGATCCGGAGGCTCCGCTTGAAGATGGCCCGTGTCCACAATGGAGGGGTGCTGGCTGCTTCCTCGAACACATGTGCAACCCGGACGCCCATCCTCAAATGCGTATCTACGGCCGCGGCGAGTTGGTGCCGGACGAAGGGACAGAACTGGAGGATACCAATGGCTGAGCAGAGACACATTGTGTATGACGACCGATGGATAAGGGAATGGCTCAAGTCGGCCCCCTCACCTCCGGGCATTCCGAATCCAGCGCATGACCCTAAAGATGACTGGCCCGCAAGCACTCTCAACGGTAGAAATCTTGAATTGTCCCTCGACCGTGCGGACAGATACATGCGCTATGCACGCTCCTACGACATCAGGATAAAGTGCGCATTGCAAAATATCTTTGATAGGCATCCGACTCGACCGGACACGGACGACAATCAATTCTTGAGCGCCTGGTTTCGTGGCGTACTGTGCCCGCTTGCTGAAGAAACGGGATGGAAGGTACACGTCTTTCCCAACGACATGGCAGGCGCGGTTCACGTGGAGGTTGACTATTCCGGAAATGGGTATGGAATGGTGGTCCAACTGAACACAAAGAGGAACAAATGAATAACCCCTGGCAAGACCAACCGTGGCTCGTGTACGATTTGGAAACCACCGGCTCCGATCCTGAGACGGCCATGGTCGTGCAAGTGGGCGCGGCGTTGTTCGAGGGCTATACCTGCAAGCAGCGCTTCGCCACGCTCATCAACCCGGAGTGCGATATACCAGCGGAAGCCACTGAGATTCATGGCATTACGGACAAGATGGTGAAGGATGCCCCCACCATTCAGCAGTTTGGCGGCAACTTCTGTAAATGGGCCAAAGGCTTCCCTGTGCTCATGGGTTACAATAATCTGGGCTACGACAGCCCGATCCTCGAACGGCTGTTGCAACACCGCTGGCGACAGGTGCTTCACGAACGCACGCACCTCGACGTGTTGACCATGATCCGCATGGACGACATTGGCCGTTACTGGCGTGGCACCGGGCGTCACAAATTGACAGCGGTTGTCGAGCGCTTCGCTGTGGAACTGCCGGGCATCAGCCACGATGCAGCGGTTGACGCACTGGCAACAGGGCTGGTATTATGCGAACTGCTTGACGCGAAAAAGTACGCTGCGGCGATTGAGATGGTGTGCCCCGCAGATGGCCAGGTGGCTACTAAGCAACTGGCGGCGGTGGCGCACGAGCAGCAACTTGACTATTTGGAATACCTCAAAAAGAAAGGAGACAACTGATGTTGCGCTTGGGATCAAAAGGGCCGGAAGTACAGCGACTGGCCGGTGAATTGCGAGAGGTTGGGTTTCCGGTACCGGACACAGAGGATTACGCGGTGATACGTGATTCAGTGCGGGCATTCCAGGAGGATCAACTATTGTGGGTTGATGGCATTGCCGGGCGGCAGACTTTCAGGGAACTGAAAAGGCTCAAGACGCTGGCGGTGAGCAATGTGGAGCGCCCGCCACTGCCCTTCCGCAAGAGCCGGACGCCGGTGGAGATGCGCATGAACGCGGCCCTGGAACTGGCCAAGTTTGCAGATGGGCAAGGGCTCAGGTACGGCGGCGTGGAGATTGAGCCGTGGATCGAAATGGAGGCGGGGCTGCGTGAGGAATTTGTGTTCCCACCGGTTGGTCGCATAATCCCGGACGTGGCCGCGGGCTTGCTGGCAGAACCGCACGGCGCCACCTGCGGGCACTTTGCGTGGTTGGTTCTTAGTTGGTGGTTCAACCAGATGCACAGCGACATACGCCCAACCTGGCGCACGGGGCGCAGGGGCAAATGGATCTGGTCGTTGCCTGTTGACGGCAAGAGGATCAGCGGTCGCCTGCACCGCGGCCTTGCTGAGTACTTGGCCAGGGTGCACGGCTGGCGCTACCAGCGCATGGGGCGGGAATACCTCAACTACGACGCACTGGGCCAGGTCAACCTCATAGAGTGGGGCTCGCACGTCGGACTGTTGCTGAAGGTTGATGATAGTTTCCAACTGACTGATCCACGTACGCTCAGGCCCGCACGGTATGGGCTGTACCGCCTTAGCGCCGATGGTTGGTATCCAAAATTCAACGGCAAGCGACACTACTCAGGTGGTGCTGTCACGTTCCGGCGCTTGTCCGCAAAGGAGCCCCGCAGGCAATACCGCCTGTTTGCAGGCACGGACCTCAACACGTTTGGCACCGCCGACTCCGGGCCACTGGCAGGTTTCGCACCGCGCCAGTTGACGGTTTCATGATGTATGCCAAGGTGCTGGCATTGCTGCTGATGCTAAATAGCCACGGGACTGCCCCGGCCACCATTGAGGACATCGCCGACGCTTTGATGTTGTACCCGGTGGAGGAACTACCGCTGAAGATTGCGCTCATGTGGACGGAGACGGACTTTCGCCCACACGCTGTCAGTCGCAAGGGTGCCTGTGGCGTGACGCAGTTGATGATGAGGTGGCACGGCGAGTACGAGTGCGAGGACGTGACTGAGGATCAGGTACTGGCCCTGCAACTTGCCGACGACGAACTGGACAAGTACCTGCGACACTGCGGCAGGCACTGGTACCTGGCCACCTACAACCGCGGCTACAGGCGTTGCTGCGGCGGCTTCTATTATAAGAAGAATGTGGACGTGAAGCCCGAGGGCTGGTTTGAGTGTGAGGAAAGACACAGGTCATACCAGACGAAGGTGGAGCGCCGCGCTGGGCTTGTGACGAAGTGGTTGGCAGATGGTCCAAAGTCATGGCTGGATTGCGAGACTGGTGAAGGCATTGGGTACATGGTTGGCGTGTTCAGCGGCTATAGCAGGGCACGTATGGATGAAAACCTGGAAAAGACAGGGCTGCGCTGCATCGCAGCCGAATAGTTTTCTGACATGTCGGTTTACCGCTCCCGCCGTCGTGTCAACGGCTGAAGTCCCCCGCTTGGGAATACCAGCGGGGAGGCTTTCAGTCGGTTTCGGAGCATGGAGGAATCATGGATAGAATCTTGGCCCTACCCATCGCCGAAGGAATACCGGAAGTTGAACAGTGGTACATCGTTGGTCACTGCGCACATTGCGGCGCACCGATCTTTGCCCGGCACGGACACTCCACGGTCCCCCAACCGACGGTGTTCTTCGCCTGTGAGTGTCGCAACAGGATGGAAGACATGGCCAACCTCGCAGCCATGATCCAGGAGCAGGAATAGTGCAGGCCGTCTACCCCGGGGCATTGCGCATCCACACTGATCACCTGCCCAAAGTACAAAAGCGCCTCACCATAGACAACCCGGCGCACATCACGGCCAAGCGCTTTGGGCGTACGTGGCAGGCCCGCAATGAACCTGAACAGTTGTACGGCATCCGCTCGGGGGGCGAAGAAGAACATGTGTGGTTGATGCGCGGGGTTCTGGATTTAGTCAAGGACATGCCACCGTACGAAGATCCGTCAACGCCGTTCCCTAGGAACCCGGACTGGCCGCGGTTCCTTGGTGACTTGCGCCCGCACCAGACAGAGGCGAACATGGCCTCCGATGGCTTGCGCATGGGAATATTCGCGATGCCCACCGGCAGCGGCAAGACAGTGACCGCCGTTGCGCTGGCAGCCACCTTGCAAATCCCGACGCTGGTCATCGTGCCGACAAAGGACATCTTTGACCAGTGGGTTGAGACTTGCCGCACCATGTTGGGCATTGAGCCAGGCATCTACGGGTCGGGCAAGAAGGAACCGGATTTTCAGTATGTCACCATCGCCATGATGCAGACGCTGCAACGGATGAAAGACCAGCGCTACATTGAGTTTGCCAGCAACTTCGGGTGTTGCATTGTAGACGAGATGCACCGCTCTGCATCGCCCACGCTCCAGCGCCTGATGTGGCTGACCCCCGCATGGTACCGTTTTGGCTTTACGGCCACCGACAAGCGCAGCGACGGCAAGACCAAGATGCTGAATTGGGCATTTGGCAAGCGTGTCTACAGCATCACGTCAAAAGAACTTGCAGACATGGGATACCTCAGAATGCCTACGGTTATCCCCGTGTTCACCGACTTTGAATACCCCATGGCCTACGACCTGACGCTGGCCAGGGCTGAAGATAGCGTGCTGGCCAAGTGGCCCAAGAAGTTGACGTGCTTCACCGACGATGCAGACACCATTGCCGCCGTGGCGCTGGGGGCAGTGCAGTACCTGATGGACAAGAATGGAATGGTTGTCATCACCTGCGCCAGCAAGAAGATTGGCGAGCAGATGAAAAAGGCCACGGCCGGCAATGTGGTTGCTGACCTACACATCAACACCAAAGCCTTCACCGACTGCCAGACGGCGATGTGCGAGGATGAGGAGCGCCAGCAGATTGCGATAGACACCGCAGTTGAAGAGGCCACCGCCGGCAACACGGTGCTTGTGCTAGGCGGTCGCATCGAACACTGCGAGCAACTTGCAGACAAGATTACCGCCGCGGGTATCCGGTGCGAGGCAGTGCATAGCAAGGTGAAGAAGAAGGAGCGCAAGGCCCTACTACAAGAGATGCGCGACGGCACGCTGCTTGTCGGCACGGCCACCAGCCTCGCAGACGAGGGCCTGGATATTCCACGATTGGGAAGGCTGGTCAAGGCATTCCCGATGCGCGCAGAACCAAAGACCATCCAGCGCGCCGGTCGGTGCATGCGTGACTTCCCCGGCCACGGCGACCCCATCATCTACGACATGATTGACCATCTCATAGAAGCCTTTGAAAACCAGTGGTTCTCGAGAAAGCGCTCATATCGCAAGGAGCAATTCGAGATCCAGTCCATCCAGAATCCTGACTAGGCTCGTACACGCAATTTTACAGTAATCCCGCCAAGCCATATTATACCAGTTGGATACTGCGGGGCATGGCCCGCTTGAGAACATGAATCCAATCTGGAGGTTTTAGAAATGGCTTCAGGAACCAGAATTTACACTGGCAGCTACATCGGTACCGGTGCAGCATTGACGATTGACAGCATCCCGTTCCAGGCAGCGTACATCCGTTGCTTTGAGACTGATGACTATGCCACTGGCACGGCCGTCAACCAGGAATGGGTGAAGGCCGACAACATGCCGACGGACATGTTCTTCGACATTACCGGCGCGCTCATCATCCACGCCGGACAGGGCGTCACCATCACCGGCGATGGTTTCAACCTGGGTACCGCTGCGGAAGTGAACACCAACGCGAAGCGCTACCTGTTCGTCGCCATGGGCTAAAACCAGCCTGGAGGCAACAGCCGATGGGACATGCCCGCGAACAACAGCTTGAGCGAATCACACGCTACCTACAGGCTGGCTCATTCACCGAAGACGAGGTCCGCAAGGAACTGCGCCTGTCAAAGGCGGAGTACTCCGAGTTGCGCCGTGAGGCGGAGCAGGCGGCAGTTCATCGAATGGTGGGCAACAACGAGCAGACCTACGGTGCCTATGCCCTGCTGAAGTTGGGCTTGATCCGTGATGTGGACGGGCTCATGTCCGATGCCATTGACGGCAATGATGTGCGTAGCGCGCTAATGGCCGTCAAGGTCAAGGGCGAAGTCTACGACAGCATGGTGCGCACGGCGCAAAGCCTTGGACTGGTGACAACTGCTCCCAAGCGGACAGAGAGCAAGCACCTTTCAGTGTTGGCCACCATGACCGGTGAAGATCTGCTAGAGCAAGCGCGTTTGGCGCGGTCTGATATGCGACGCCTTGAGCTTGCAGACCCACAAGAGGACTTCATGTCCCTGCCCGAACCCAGCGTGTTCACCACCACGGAGAACGACAGGGACAAAGAGCGGATGGCAATTGAGTTGCTTGAGGAAGATCAAGAGCCTGTGCGACGCACGAAAGTGACGGTGGACGGACAATGAGCACGTCCACTGCGAACAATTTGACAAGACGGCCACAAGGGCGAAAAAAGAACTGGAGACACGCATGAAAGACGAACAGATACTGAAGCGCAAATTGGATATGGAAAGCACCGCATTGACCGGGTTGAAGGACTGGGTCAAGGACTTCTCACCCACGGTCAACAACGTCTACTTCGAGGATGACGTGGATGGTGGTTTCAAGGGCGTGCTTGATACCGAAGACGGCGATCTGTTCTTCCGCTACTACAAAGTGGAATCCAGCGGCAGTTACACCTGGTGGTGCCTCAAGTCATTGCCAGCAACTGTGATTCCCGGCGGGTCGGAGATCGCCACAACGTGGAAAGCCACGCTGGACGCCGGGGACGATGAATAACGGGGGTTCTAGATGTTGAACATTCAGGAGCGAGCCTTTCAGATCCATCGCAGCGTGGATGGTACGCCGGTTGCTGCCGATGCCAACTTGGCAGCGGTGGTGACTGATTGGGGCCGGGCCATTCAGACGGCTGGTTTTGACTCCATCCTTGTGGGCGTGACGCTCACCGGTGGAGCCGCCCCGACTGTCGACATCAAGCCGGTCATGTACGACGGCGCCACGAACGCCTGGGCTGGAACAGAGATCATGCTGGTGAACAGCGGGGAACTATACGAGATCGAGACGCACAACCAGCAAGTCTACATTATGATCGCGGGCGTGGCGGGCAACCCCACAAACGTGACTTTGCAAGTTGTCGGAGCAAAGCGCTCCGCTTGGACACGATAACAGGAGGGGAGCTATGGCTACCGTTACAAGAACACTCATCGACGCATGGAACAAACTGAGTTACGAAGGTACGGACTTCGGCATTGGCCATGCTCCGGGCGAAGACCTGGAAGCGATGCTGGAGGAAACCAGCACCAACCTGCTCAACATCAACACGCAGTTGGAGACGCATGCCACGCGGCACGAATCCGGTGGCGCAGATCCTTTAGATGTGGCGGACCTGGACGACGCCGGCAGTCGTCTGCTTGCCGCGATCCACGCAGCGGGCGTGACAGCCGGTGCCCCATTGGCCGCCGACCCCGTGGCCAAGATGTCGGACCTTGCGGCCCTGGCAGCCGGGATCGACTGGAAGGATGCTGTCATCGACAGCACGATCCTTGACGACACGGCAGTCGTGCCCGCAGTTGGTGACCGCTGGTTGATCAACGGCGTGGGCATCAACGGCTGGGCAGGCATGGATTACCAGATCGCACAGTGTGCGACCATCGGGCCCGTGACCTGGACCTACGAAGATGCCACCGCCGCAGCCGCCGCCGGTTGGGCTGTGTGGGACAAGGCAGCCGCCGACGGTTACGTCAACGTGACACCGGGTGCTGCATGGATCAAGGCTTTCGGGCTTGAAGTGCAGTCGGGCACCGCCATCATCTCCGGTACCTTTGCGGACCATGCTCACGCATTTGCCAATCCGACGGGCAGCGGCGTGGCCGTCGTCACAGGTACCTTTGCGGACCATGCTCACGCATTTGCCAATCCGACGGGCAGCGGAACATCGGTCATCACCGGTACCTTTGCCAATCACTCGCACGCAGCGGGCGGCGCTTCAGGGGCGGGCGGCGCACATACTCATGTGTTTGCCGGTACAGCCATTCCGACGCCGGAAGCCATGAACGTCAACGACGCCTTGCCCGCAGCGCTGAAGGCAGTGTATGTGACGCGCGTGGTTGGCATGCTCGGACGCCTGGAAGCCGACACAGGTGGAGGCCCCGGCGTGCAGACTTTGGCCGGTGGCGACAGCGTGTATGTCTACAACAACGGTGGTGTTGCCTCTGGTTTCGCCCTGACGATGGATGACAACCAGGCAGCGGGTTCCGAACTGGAATGCAATGAGTCCCTGACCGGTGAAGCCATTTACGTGGCGACTACCCAGGGCAAGTTGCTGAAGGTGACGCACGATGCAGCCCCGGCAGGCCCGGCACTGTTCCACGCCCCCTTGGGCGGTGTCCAGGACCGACTGCAGGGCGACTTCACCAACACCGTTGGCCAGCCCGTGGGTCCGACCTACGCGACAGCGACCGACGCCACATATGAGCAGTTGCAGGGCCTGGCAGTTTCCGCAGGTATCAATGCCAGCGAAAGCACACACACCCACACCATCCCGGCAACAGCATCCGACGGTACCGGCGCCATCACTGCCGCAGACGCAGGC
>Ga0233437_1007035_pt1 | contig 11123 bp, 2 predicted proteins | sample SI_122_August201_FD_182714 | JGI IMG/M metagenome (GOLD analysis project Ga0233437, IMG submission 182714) | Seawater microbial communities from Saanich Inlet, British Columbia, Canada - SI_122_August2016_200_MG | ecosystem: Environmental > Aquatic > Marine > Inlet | place: Canada: British... | reverse complement strand
TAATTTGAATATATCAGGTAGTGCTACTACTACCGGAGCCTTCTATGCGGGGACTGACAACTTAGTCGTGCTTGAAGGCGGCAATGTAGGTATTGGGACGACGACACCCTCCCAAGAACTGGATATAGTGGGGGATATTAATTTAGAAAATACCACTACTGCAGATACAGGAATAATTTATAAAAATGGAACAAGTTTTATCCATAATTTTCAACACCCGACTGGAAACACAGCTGTTCCAGTAGGGCGAAATACTTTTGTAGGAATAACTGCTGGGAATTTGACGATGGGTAGTACGGCAACCGATGTAACACACTCATCTTATAATACAGCAGTGGGACAAAGTGCTTTAGCTTCTAATACTCTAGGTTATGGAAACGTCGCGGTTGGCAATATGGCAATGTACTCAAACAGCACTGGATATCACAATGTAGCATTTGGTAGAAATGCTTTAAGTGAGAATAGGTCTACGGCTTTTAACGTTGCCGTAGGAGCTTTTGCTTTAGTAGGTAATATGCCAAGTGGTGGTTACAACACTGCTATTGGCGGATATTCACTTTATAGCATGACAACTGGTTCAAATAATATAGCAATGGGGTACAACTCAGGTAGATACATTACAGGTGGTTCAACGGCAAATTTAACAGGGGATTATAGTATATTTATTGGAAGAGATACAAAAGCTCTAGCCGATAACGACCAAAACGAAATTGTAATTGGGTATAACGCTACTGGAATTGGCTCCAATACTGTAACTTTGGGAAATGATTCTATTACTACTACAGCTTTGAAGGGCAACGTCGGCATCGGGACGACTGGGCCAGATGGAAAATTGAGTATATCAAGTTCAGTTGACCAGCCATATATATTCAACCTTACAAATACATATTCAGGGCAGGAAAATAATTATCAGTTTAGAATGTTGAGTGATAAAGGATTAAATATTTATGGTGGTTCAAGCAGTAGTTATTTCCGTTTTGGAGTCGGAGGTTCAGCAACGGATGGAATGATTATAAATTCAGACGGCAACGTCGGCATCGGGACGACGGGACCAGGGGCGAAGTTGCATATACAGGAGAGTGCCACTGGTTCATGGGCTGTTAAGCTTAGCAATAGAAACAATAATCAGACTTGGGGGATAGGAGTAGATACCCAAGCTATTGATGATGGTACCTTTACAATCCAAGACATAACTGGTGTGACAAATATATTTAATATAGATACATCTGGTAATGTTGGTATAATGGATTTTAGCCCAGATGCAAATTTAGAAGTAGTAGATGATTTTATGGTTTCATCAGCGGCAGCGAATGATGGGGATTTATTTATAGTCCAATCAGGCGGCAACGTCGGCATCGGGACGACTGATCCAGGGGCTAATACTCCAACAGGGTTTGGAGGATCAAATCCGAAAATACTTGAAGTTAAAGGTGGATCTGGTGGGGACGGTGGTATTACCATTTCCGGAGGAACAAATTATGGTCATATCTGGTATGATGATAGTCTGGCTCATATGTATATAGATAATACATATAATTCAGGTGAAGCTACTTATGGAGATATTAGGTTCAGAACAGATACCAGTGATACTTTGGTTGATGCGATGACAATTAAATACAACGGCAACGTCGGCATCGGGACGACGGGGCCTAACGCTCAATTATCATTTGGTAAAATTGCTAATCAAACGGATTTAGTAACTTATGCCAATTCAGATCAGGCTAATATTCAATTTTATCAAGCTCAGAATTTTCCTGATTCAGGTGTTTATGATCGTGTTTTAGATATTAATGCAGGTGCTTCTAATGCAGGGAGTAATATAAGATTTTTGACTGGTCACGATAATGAAGCTGGACAAAGCAGAATGATAATTAATAGTCGAGGCAACGTCGGCATCGGGACGACTGCACCAGGATATAAATTGCATGTTGATACTGCAGGAACGCAAGCTCGGTTTTCAAATACAGCGCTTCAATATCTTGATATTTCTGATTGGGGTTCAGCATCAAAATATCTAACAACACCTGGACACTTAGGTATTCGGACTGCAGGAGGAACATACACAAATGTTGTTTTTGCTAATTCGGGAGTTACATATTTCAATTCAGGAAATGTAGGAATAGGTTCAACAACACCAGCACAAAAACTATCAGTTGACGGAAAAGTATATGCAACAGAAGGATTCCAACTACCAGACGGATATGTTCTAGATGATGAAGGAGATCTAACAGGTTCACTAACACACACACAAACATATGTAGGTAACTCTTCAGGAATAGCTACAGCTACATCAACTTTAACAGTAACTGATGCAGGGTTGGTTGGAATTGGAACTACTGCACCTGAAACAAAACTGCACGTAGATAGTAGTATTAATGGTAGTGGTATCGCAATGCAAATCGATTTTGGTGGTCTTGGAACCGATAAAGGATTGGTTATTGATTCACCTAATAGTGGTAGTGGTGATGGCTTAAATATTCAAAGGGTAGGTAGTTCATATTTTAGAGTTAACCCTGGAAGCAATTGGGGGAAGATAACTTTTGATTCAGCTGGGGCAAGTGCTGGAGGTCAAATTAATACTGAATCATCTGAACCACTCGTCTTACAGGCAACAGCAGGCAACGTCGGCATCGGGACGACGGCGCCAGGGGCAAAGTTGGATATTGATGCTGGTTCTTCATATCCTCTTTCGGTTGATTCAACTCAAAAATATTTGATTGAGCTTAAAAAAAGTGGAGCTGCTGAGTGGTATCTTGCTTCTGAAAATAGCAATCTTCTTTTTCACAAAAGCGGAATAGGGGACACGGTTACATTTCAAACAGACGGCAACGTCGGCATCGGGACGACGGCGCCTATAAATCTTTTACAAATTGTTGGTGGAAATACGGGAACGCCTTCGACTTCTGGAGTCCCAACAGCTGGTTCATTAGTTGTGACGACTGGTACTACTGGTGACCAAGGTATTGTTTTCGGAAAAATATCTGGTTCTAGTAATAATTGGATTCAAGTCCAGAGTACTGGTAATGCGGGAATAGCTAATGGAGCTTTGTTGTTACAACCAAACAACGGCAACGTCGGCATCGGGACGACAGGGCCATTGTCAGCATTCCAAGTTGGAAGTCAAGCAGTTCTCGGGTCAGTTTATACAGCAAGAATATTTGGCGCAAATACTGCAATGGATAATGTGGGAAATGCAAATTTATTAATCGCTACTACAGATGCAACAGCAGTAGATAAGGGGGGTTCTTTAGCTTTTGGAGGTAATAATCCAACTAATAATTTTGTATTTAGTAGAATTTCTGGGCGCAGTGAAGCAGCTAATTATGCAGGTTATTTAGCATTTGAAACAGTTAGTGATAATGGCACATTTGCAGAAAAAATGAGGATAAATAGTAGCGGCAACGTCGGCATCGGGACGACTGGGCCAGGGAACAAATTGGTAGTAGAGGGTGCTGTTGTTGTTTCTGGGTCAAGAGCAGACTCTGGGGATGGTATATTTCTAGACTACAATGGGTCTAGGGGATTACTATTATTTTATGATTATGGCGGAAGTGGTTACAAAACATCGTCTTATGATTCCTCAGCCCATAATTTTTTTGTAAGTGGTAGCCAAAAAGTTATATTTGATAACACCGGCAACGTCGGCATCGGGACGACTGATCCAGGGGGAATATTAGAAGTTTACAAAGCAGGTTCTAATGAAGTAATTCTTGGCTCAGATAGCGGAGGCGTTAGTTGGTTAAAATTTGAAGAGGGTGGTTCTACTAGGGGCTATTTCGGACATGGCGCAGATAGTTTACTTACAGAGGCAACGGCAGATAGTATGATTTTGCGTTCTGAAGCTGCTATCCATTTTGGTACAAATGGTAATAATCTTAGAATGACGATTGATGAAGCAAACGGCAACGTCGGCATCGGGACGACTGATCCAGGGGCACAACTTCATATTTCTGGAACTGATACAACAGATCAAGTTATATTTGAAAATACAGATACTGGTTCAGGAAGTGCTCCAGATTTGGTTTTCTATCGAAATAGCTCTTCTCCAGCAGTAAATGACTTACTTGGAAGAATTGATTTACGTGGCAAGAATGATAATATTTCGTCAGAAGATATTAACTATGTATATATGTATGGAACAATCCTTGATGAGACAGATGGGACAGAAGATGCTAAGTTTCAGATTAATACATTTATCAATGGTGCTGATAATGAGCGATTCACAATTAGGAATGATGAAATAGTTCTCAATGAAGCTGGGATTGATTTAGATACTCGCATAGAAGCGTCTGGTGCTTCAAGCGCCTTGTTTGTAGAAGGAAGTAGCGGCAACGTCGGCATCGGGACGACTGGGCCAGAGAACAAACTACATATTTATGGGACTGAGCCAGCTTTAATGATTGAAAGTTCGTCAGCATATTCCACGCCACCATCGGCTTCAATAAATACTAGATTTAATTATGCTTCTGCTGGAAGTTTGACTGCTGATAGCAAGGTAATAGAATTTGGCAAAGAGAATGATACAGACGGTAATACCGCAGGCTTTCTTGCCTTTTATAAAAAACCAGCAGGTGCAGCATCAGCAGAAGCAGTCAGAATAGACAGCAACGGCAACGTCGGCATCGGGACGACGGGGCCAGCGTCACTATTGAACTTGAATGGCTCATATAATTTGGCAGGTGGTTTAAGTTTTGGGGATGGGGACACTGGGATATATGAAACAGAAGATGATTTTTTAGGTGTTAAAGTAAATGAAATAGCCAGTGGGTTATTTACAACAACTGGTTATTCTGCAAGCGGTGGCACTACTGGAAATGCTAAAGTTCACATAAATGTTGCTTCAGATGTGGTTCCAGCTTTTACTTTTAATGGTGATTTTAACACAGGAATTGGTCGTGCTGATGCAGACCAACTTTCATTAATCGCAGGCGGAGTTGAAGCACTTAGGGCATCTACAACAGGGGCAGTGGCCAATGTTTTAATAATGAACGGCAACGTCGGCATCGGGACGACGAACCCCCTACAAACTTTTCATGTAAATGGCCAATGTATGACCGGAGACACCCTAATAGCGATTCGTCGACGGCGCCGAAAGAAAAAACTAGACAGCGACAATGATTCAGATGACGACATATCAGACAATCCACTGAATAGCACAGATCCACAAAAATCAGATGATGATTATGACTATATGCTCGTGCGTATAGACCAAATTCTGCCCGGTGACGAGGTTTTATCGCTAAATGAAGCCACAAATGAGGTCGAATACCATAAAGTCAACGCACTGATGGATATGGGCGTTAAAGATATCTATGAAATTAAAACCAAATCAGGACGAGTTATCAGAACAACTGCCAACCATCCATACCTTGCCAGACTCCAGAAACAAACTAAAAAAGGATCCATCATCAGCAGACTAAATCCAAGCGAATTTACCTCAAAATTGAAGCAAAAAAATATCACGATTTCAGAAGGAAAGGCTGAAATCACCAGAAATCGTGAGGTCAACCCATACAGAAATCGTGAGGTTTTAGTTCAAAATACAAAAAAATCTGTTAATATTAGCCAGAATAATAGAATTGAAAATAGTGGTTTATTAAAAGAAAACAAAAAAAACGCTAATATAAGCGATTCATTTGATAAGGTTCTACCAGTCGGAGATAGAATAAAGGATTGTCACCTAAATAATGATAAAATAATTCATAATAGCACTATTGCTGACAATAAATTACCTAAAATTAGCCAAAAAACAGATAATAAAGAACCAAGAATCCCCATGAGCATAGAAAAAAAGGTTGAAATCAAAAAATATCTCTTAGATATCTATTGTCCATATTGTGCTAGTAAAAAATATACCAAAAGGGGCACACGGGAGAAGAAAAAAGAAAGAGTCCAGCTATATATATGCTCTGACTGCAGTCGAACCTTTACCCCGGGTATTATTAAAGGCAAGCATTATCCAACTTCATACATTTACGATGCCATCAGTCTATATAATCTTGGCTACAGCTTAGAAAAATCATGCCAAATTGTCAATCAAATAGCAGAGCATAAAAAAGAATTAAATGTCACTATCAGCCCAAGCTCTTTGGCAAATTGGCTAGAACAATACTCTGAGCTATGCGCCTACTCAAGAATGAGATCCTTTGGTATGGCTATGTATCCGCCAGAGCGCATTGTTGAGTCTCTAACTCTAGCTCATAAACAGCTATACAAATTCCGCCATCATAAAGCAAAAACCCATCTTATTATAGAAGAAGATTACAAGCACCACAAATTTACTCCTTTAAAAGAATTCTTAGAATTGGTTCCTTCAGAATGTCCTCATACATACTTTGATTCCACTGATTCTCAGCGCGCATCAAATGCCCCAGTCTTTTTTTCCAAGTCAGATATGATCGTCCGCTCAAAGCAAAATTATGCCACTAAAGTTGCCGGCCATATTTTAGATTCAGTCACTCGCCCAAGAGATCGCCATGACGCTCTGCAAAGATTTCTGCTGGCCAATGACTCAACCACAGTTGCTACAGAAGTGCCAGTCTATCTAAAAGGAGAAGATTTATCCCATATGCAAACAGAGCTCGGTTTTCAACTTTTTGAAAAAATGGGTCGAGGTATCAAGGATCTGAAAGAAATATCTACAGAAAAATTACCCAAACTAATTACCGGCCATATTGATTTTATCCAAATCAGAAATGGAAAGATTCATATTATGGACTACAAGCCAAACGCTGTTAAAATTCGTCCCATAGAACAACTAACTATTTATGCCCTGGCTTTATCACGCCTAACAACTATCAGAGTATACAATTTCGTCTGTGCTTGGTTCGATGAGAAAGATTACTTTGAATTTTTCCCACTCCACGCTGTATTAAAAAAGAAAAAACGTCGACGAAAGGTGCGCACTGCAGAAGGGGTTTACTCTTTAAATAAAGACCCCACGCGCATTAGTAAGCTCGAGCCAGACTGAGCATCGAGCAAAGTGGGAGTTCAAACAGTCCAGTGAACTGTTTGAACGGGCGCTACAAAGTAGCGACCTACACCTTAATGCAAGTTTGAACGGGCGCTACTAAGTATCTGTATTGCACAAAAAATACAACTCTACACAGTATATTATTAAACTCATCAAATGGATTACTTTAAATATAAAACTAGATACACCGGGTATTCAAAAAAGAAAGTCAAATCCTTTCTAGATTTAGAAGTATACAAAAGATCACTTGAGCTAAGTGTCTTTGTAGCAAAGACACTAGTTAAAAAAATCGATCAAAGAAGTATTCAATCTAATAGTTATACTAAAAAAGTTGAGGATATGCTAGTCGAGTCCATGACCAAAACAGCACTTTCTATCCCTCATCTTATAGCTGAAAGTAACTCCAGACGCTTTGGCGGTAATACTGAATTCGAAGCAATCCTCGACCTAGTCATGCTCAGATGTAACAAAATGGTAGTTTATCTAGAACAAGTTAGAGATATGCTAAATATAGATTTAGCTACAGATGAGTTTGAAGAGAATATAAAAAAGTATCTTTTTATCCGACGTAAAGTCCTAAACCTACAAAGGGTTTGGAAAAAATATCATAGTGAATACGTAAAAAATAATTAATATGTTAGGAATTAACACCAACAATTTAAAGAGTTGGCTAAAAGTATCTGACCTTCGGGTTGGTATGCAAATAGCCGTACCAAAAGCTAGTGCACTTTCTGCACATGGCAGTGTTTTGGCATGCGAAAATTATCTAGAGCACGACCAAGGTGATGTTATGTGGGATGAAATTGTCGAAATAAAACATGTTGGTGAAGAGCGCGTCTATGATATTGAAGTAGAAGGTACTCATAACTTTGTCGCCGGGCACTTAATAGATCAGGAGACAAATCAACAGCTTTCTATTAAAGAGGAAAAGGAATATTTAGAGAAAGAGAACGAAACGGATAACAAGAAAAAGGCTTGGTTTGGTGCTCTGTTCGCCCATAATACATATTTAAATGGTAATGCTACTACCACAGGCAGTTTAGTAGTTGGTGATCCAACTGGTGGCGGTATGGGTTCAGGTACAGTCAATGCTGAGGCATATTATACCAATGGAGCAGATTATGCGGAATATTTCTGGACAGAAGATGAGAGTCTTGAGCCAGGCGATGCAGTTAGTATTGATATTACCAGTCCAAAAACAGTCAAAAAGTCAGATCGCCAAGCAGATCCAAATGTCATCGGTATAGTTTCAACTAAACCAGCTATTATAGGTAATACTGATCTCCTGGCCAAAGAGAATTCTGGTCTTTCGGGCAAGCCTATTATAATCGGCCTGATAGGGCAAGTGCCAGCTAAGGTTTCAGCAGAGAATGGAGCTATACGTCCAGGAGATTCGCTTACTCCAGGAATTTTGCCTGGCGTGCTCGTTAAGGCAACTGCTGGAGATTCCACTGTTGGAGTAGCTTTAGAGAATTTTGATCAAATTGAATCAACCGGCCAAATCAAAGTATTAATTTCTCGCCGCAACAAATCTTTGACTGTTTCTGAAGTCGAAGAAGCTATTACTGAGCGAGTAGCTAATATGGAAATTGAAGATGAAGTTAATCTATTAATCGCCGGCGCTATGGATGAGCTGGGTGTAGAGGAGCAAATTACTGAGCTTTCCATGACCTTATTTGAAACTCAAAGCGAGCTTACTCAAATGAACATGCAAGCTAATTTTAGTAACGTCGGTATTGGCACTCTTACTCCAACTGATTCAGTCGGTGAAATTAAAGTACTTGGTGATATGGCAGTTTCAGGTAATATGAGAATTGCGGATAAAAATGGAGTAAATATCATATCAATCAATCCAAATTCAACTAGCACTTCAAATGTCATATTAAGCGAAGCACTTATTCAAGGCCAAATGAAGGTAGCAGGTACCATGCAAGTAGAGCATAGCGCGTTCTTTGGCGGGACCGTGAACTTCGCTCAAGGCTCTCTAGCACTAAGATCAAATGTTCGCGAACTTAATCCATCTGACCTAATAAATGGCAACTACGGCCTAGGTACAGGCACTCCAAGCGCACCAATTGATCTCGATTCCCTAAAAGGCTTGCCAGAGGTAGGCGACATCGTTGTTGTTGATCCAGAGCAAGCAGATAGCACTGTCAAAAGCTATTCGGCTAATCTTAATAGTATAGTTGGTGTGGTCACTGACTCAGCTGCTGGGGTTCTACGCGGTGAAACCATTACTAAAGACTCAACAAATATTGCCATATCAGGTACAGTTAGGCTAAAAGTAAGTCTTGAAAATGGGGATATTAAGAAAGGTGATCTTCTCTCAACCGGGAGTGTCCCTGGTCACGCAGCTAAAGCAATTTACGCTGACGCTGGTATTATTGGAATAGCTCTTGAAGATTTTAACGGGGAAACTACTACCAAGGTAGTTGAAAAGCCAGTAATTTTGGGCACTGCCAGCTCAACCATAGACTTTAGCGCGTCCACCTCAACACCAACCTCAACCATTGAGGAAATTGTACCTGAAATTCCAGCTGCTTCAATTTCGGTGCTTCTTACTATAAACAACAAAGTATCTCATGATAGGAATTCAATTAATAATCTATTAAATAGAGATCAGGAAAACCTTACTGTCAGTGATAATGAAAACAATCAAGACATTTCTGTAGTTGACGCATCAAATCTTGATGAAAATAATGAAGAGATTGTAATTAGACCAGTCACCATCTTTGGTGGAGACCTTGAAGTAATGGGTCTAGTCACCTTCAGCGAAAACCTATTTGTCAGAGGCGGTCTCACAATTGAAGGTACTCTACTAGTTAGATCTGACACCACTCTTGAGGCAGATCTAACCTTAGAGCAGAACCTAAACCTAGAAGGCGCTATAGTTAAAACCTACGAAGAAGCAGAAGATGAATACCTCGAAGTCGGTGACGCAGTATATGTCTCCACTGAGGGCACTCTTAAAAAAGCATACGCTGACAATCCTGAATTTAAACCAGCCATTGGTTTAGTCGTTGGCTTTGAATTTGGTCAAAGCGGTGAAGAAAAAGACTATCTGGTAAAAGTAGCTATCGCCGGCACAGTTGACGGGTTTAAGGGTCTATCAATTGGCTCAACATATTACCTGTCAGATCTGACAACTTCACTTGAGCTCACTGAACATGCTCTAGCTAGCTCAACAGATGATCAAATCGCGCTAGTTTCACTTGTCCCTGTTGCCCCAACTGACGAATTCAGTAGTGTCCAAGCTATAGCTGTAGCAGATTCAGCAAGTTCACTTCTAATCATGCCATCTCTAAGCTATATACCAGCCAAAGAAATTACTCCTGAGCAAACAGAAACAGAAACTATTATTTATAACAACTACATTATAGAGCAACTTGATTCAACTCCAGAAGAGGTAGTTGAAGAAGAGCCACTAACAGAAGAGATACCAGAAGAAATTATTGAAGAAGAGGAACCTTTAGAAGAAACTACTGACGAAACTACTTCTGGGGAAGAGGAAGTCATAGAAGAAGAGACAGCTAGCGAAGAGGTGGTTGAAGGAGACCCTGAGCCAGTAGAGGAAATAGTTGAAACTCCTGAGCCAGTAATCGAAGTAGTCGACTCTGAGCCAGAAACTGAAATAGTAGTTGAATAAAAATTATGTATAATTTGATCAACAATCAAAAAGGAAAAGTATCATTTCGAGCTATAGTCACTGGGTTAATGGCAGTTTTAGTTATTGCTTCTCTTGGATATATTTCAAATACTGAGGGCAATAGTCAAAAGCTAGCAGTAAAGCCAGGTATAGTAGCTAGATTTAATATTAATCCCCCGCAAAAATATACCGAACCTCTGATAATTAAGTCACTAGGTAATATTTTTTCCATAAAACCAGTAGGAGCAGCTAGTGTTGATAAGATAGAAAGTGACAATACAGTTAAATATGAAGATCCATATCCCTACACAGATATTGTTCAAACAATAACCAAAAACAAAATAAAAGAAGATATCATTCTAAAACAAAGGGGTCATCCAGAAGAATTCAGCTACAAAATCAATTTGGATAAGTATGATTTTGAAGTTGATTCGATTAATGATTTTGTCTTTTATGAAAAAGGGCATATTGGAGACAGCCTTTACCGAGTCTTTACCATCCCTG
>Ga0233437_1007029_pt1 | contig 11133 bp, 9 predicted proteins | sample SI_122_August201_FD_182714 | JGI IMG/M metagenome (GOLD analysis project Ga0233437, IMG submission 182714) | Seawater microbial communities from Saanich Inlet, British Columbia, Canada - SI_122_August2016_200_MG | ecosystem: Environmental > Aquatic > Marine > Inlet | place: Canada: British... | reverse complement strand
AGAGCTGCATTAAGAGGTGTTGTGGATATTGAATTTTTCCTTTTTAGAGTTGCTAAAATTTATGCTTAAAAACAAAACCAACCCGAATTATGAAGTGAGCCATTACTTTCCGTCACCCGGTGAATCTCTTTTGACGATAGTTTTATTCACCCGGTGACGGAAAGTCGCCGGGTGAAAGAGATTTATTTATCAAACAATTTTTTCAATCCCTGGCCTAATTTATTAAGCGAATTTTGCAGTTCTTGTTTTGTCGATCGTTTAACTTCATCGGCAATCGTTTTCCGGGCTTCGGAAAGATCCATTTTAACTTCCGGATTCCCAACCGGCCCTTTAATTACAACAGAAGCAGGTATTAATTTAATCCTTTCCTGTCCGGGTAAAACACTCAGGATATTTTGAATATCAGGTCCAAATGCTTCACGTTCAACATTAAAATCCAATCGCATATCCACAAGGTTTTGCGCATTTAAACTACCTGTTACATTGGTTTCCTGACCAGCAACTTTCGTTGAAAAAGGTTTAAGCAAAAGGTTTCCATCGCTAACTACAAAATGTGCAATAAAATCATCGACCATAACATTTTTTAATTTCTCAGCTTTTAAAATTCCTTTAAGTTGGTCGAATGTCCGGGAATCGATTATTTGTAAATTTTCAGTATTAAAAAAACCTGTACCATCAACAGAAGTTGCAATCATTTTTAACTCCTGGTTTAACTGGCCATTCAGGTTTAAATTAGTGCTGAATTTTCCCTGGCTTTTTCCGGCCCCCGGCAGCATCTTTTGAATTCCGGTTAAAGATTGGTATGCCAGTGGAATATCAAAACCAGTTACATGAAACCCAAAATCGAAAAACGGTTGATTTTGCTCACTGTTTTCATACGAACCAGTCAGTTTTAATTCACCATCCAGCATTTTCATATTCAATCCATTCAGCATTAATTTTCCATTCCTGGCGCTTATTAAACCGTTAATGTCTGAAATGGGCAAATGATCGAAAATTGCATTTTTTATATTTGAACGAAAAGTAACATCGATGTTTTTGGGAATATCGAAAACCAGTACTTCCGTTTCCCCGCTTTCAAAGGTATTTGCATCGGGTGACTGAACCTGTGTATTTTCCTGATCAGCGGTCTCTTTTATCACCTGCAAACGAAGCAATTCATTTAAATTTAACGATGAAGAAATTAATTGCAGATCGCCTTTTAATGTTCCGTCTTTTAAAATGTAGTTCAGGTAATTCGAAACTTTGCCATACAAATTAAAATCACTCTGGCCTATTCTCATGTTAAATTCACGCAGATTTACATTTTCAGGCGAAAAATCAAGATTACCTTTTGGAATTAATATTTTTTGGGTTAAGTCGGGTGAGTCGTAAAAAAAGTTGTCCAGCATTACAATTCCGTCAGACTTAATTTTATCGTACTGTTCATTTTCTATAGCTGAATAGTTTCCTTTTACAAAAAGATTTGCATCAACAATTCCCGAAATACTAACACTGTCAATTGGAAGAGCATCTCTTAAATGATCGAAATTTATTTTACCAATAAAAGCACCATCAAAATATGGGTCAGAAACCAAATTGTTTAATGTCAATGTTAAATCAACAGGGTTGTTTTTAATTTCAGCGTGTGCCTCTTTTATTTTTATTTCTGTTAAATCGAGTATTCCCTGAGGTTTTGAAATAGAAACATCAGCTTTTATATTTTTTATCTCTTCAGGAAGATCAGTGTACTGAAAATTCCCGTTTTTAACATCTAATCCAAACGAAAAAGCAGGGTAAATTTCATTGAAAAAAAGTCCTTCAACCGTACCAAAAACTGAAGCAGAACCACTTGTTTTAATATCTTTCAAATAATCCTCGTAATCTGGTGGAACCAGTGCCAGAAAATTATCAAAACCAGACTCTTTAGTTTTCATCTTCAAATCAAAAAATATACTGTCCGACGGCATCTTTATTGTTCCGGTAATTTCCATGGGCAGTCGGTTTACTAACAATTCATTCTCCAAAATTGAAATGTCCATCTTATCGTAATCAACGTTCAACAAAGTTTTTGTTTCCAATGAAGTATTCGAGATGTAGTTCATATTTTCGTATTCAAGCGAAAAATTCTCAACTTTCCCATTTGCAAGCAACTCGGTTGAGGTACCATACATTTTACCTGCTATATCAACATTTATATCGCTAAAATCAAGTAACATATTTAGCTCCCGATCATCGTAAACCAACGTTGCATTTTTAATTTCTATTTTTTCGAGTTGAAGTTCAAAAGAACTTTCTTTATCATCGCCGGCAGTATTAACCGCTTGAGATAGTTCGGAATCAGAACCTGAACCGGCTGCCAAATCCCAGTTCGCATTTCCCGATTTGCCAACCACCAATTTTAATTCGGGTTGAATGAGATTAATTTCCTCAATACTCATTCCCGTTTTATCAAAAAGTGAAAGCAAACTCATTTTTGCCCGTATAAAAGTTACATTCAACAGTGTATCTGACTGAAATTCGTCCCTCCCCGAGATAACTACTTCACTCATTTCAATAGTAACCTTTGGGAAATTGCGAAACAACGACATGTTGAAACCTGCAAATTCAACCTCAGCATTTACTTGTTTATTAATTGTGGATTTTGTTTTCTCCAGAAGCATTGATTTGAAAAATACCGGAATTGAAAAAAGCGTAGCCAGAAGTACAACAAGCACTATTCCAATTATTAAAATTGTTCTTCTCATTTTTACAATTTATTTTTGTTCAAAGGTAAGGAAATGTCAATTAAAGAATTATTAACGAGTGTTAAAGATCCTTCAAAATTACCCGCCGTAAAATTTGCATAGCAGTCTGGCTTGACCGTATAATATTCCGTTCCCGGTTATTCCCAAATACAAATTTTTTCGCAAATACTTTTTGTTTACCCGCAACTGCAATCCAGATTGTACCAACAGGTTTTTCTTCCGTTCCACCTTCGGGACCGGCAATTCCGGTGGTAGCCACTGCAAAATCTGTATCCAACGTTTTTTTCACTCCCAATGCCATTTCTTTTGCTACCACTTCGCTAACAGCACCGTATTTTATAAGAGAACTTTCATTAACTCCCAGAATATTTTGTTTTACCTGATTTGAGTACGCTGAAACAGAACCTTTGTAATACGCCGAACTGCCGGGGACAGAAGTAATTAAATGCGAAATATAACCGCCTGTGCAACTCTCAGCAACAGCAAGTGTCTTCCCTGACACCTTGAGTAATTTCCCTATTACTTCTGCCATAGTTTCATTATCAAAACCGTAAATACTTTCAGGAATAATTTGCTGAAGTTTTTCTATTTCAGTTTCAACTTGTTGCTGCAATATAATTTCGCTGCTTCCGGTAGCAGACAAGCGCAACCTTACCGACATTGGGTTGGGTAAATAAGCCAGTTTAATATTTTCGGGAAGTGCAGTTTCCCAGTCCTCAATTTTTTCGGCAAGCATTGATTCCGGAATTCCCTGTGTTAAAACCGTTTTATGAAAAATGGCTATTTTCTTTCCATTTTGTTGTAGTCGTGGAATAACTTCGTGTTCAACCAGATATTTCATTTCGAAAGGAACTCCGGGCAACGAAACAAAAATGACATTATTTTTTTCGAACCACATTCCCGGTGCCGTGCCTGTTTTATTTGGTAAAACCGTACATGATTCGGGAACAAGTGCCTGATCGCGGTTTAGCTTGTTCAAATCGATATTTCGTTTTGAAAAACGGTTTTTAATATGCTCAAAAGTAGCTTCGTGAAAAACAAGTTTTGTATTAAAATATTCGCACAGTGTATTTTTTGTTATATCATCTTTAGTTGGCCCCAAACCTCCGGTTAATATTACCAGATCCATTTTTTGTTCTGCATTTTTAAGTGCTTCTACAATATGGTCATGCTTGTCGCGAACCGTTGTAATCCGGCATATTTCAATTCCGTTCAAATTGAATTGTTCAGCAATCCAGGCTGAATTGGTATCAATAATTTGCCCGATTAATATTTCATCGCCAATGGTAATTATTTCAGCTTTCATTTTTTTTCAAACGATTTTAAATAGACTAACCTTTGTAACAAAGTCGGGTGCGAATAATGAAAAAACACATATTTTTTATGAGGAGTTAAATTGCTCAGGTTTTTAACCGACAATTTTTTAAGTGCCGACGCCAGATCGACAGGATTAAAATTAACTGCTGCAAACTCGTCGGCCTGGTATTCATTTTTTCTCGATAGGATATTCATAAAAATCCCTAATACAAAAGAGACCGGCGAATACAAAATTCCAAAAGCGACCAAACCAATGTGAAAATTAGGGATGTCAACTCCAAGTGCCTTACTCAGATTTGGATTGTTTATCAACAACGAAAAAATAAATAAAACCACACCTGTTTGAGCCAGCGAAATTAACAATCCCTGGATAACATGTTTCTTTTTGTAGTGACCAATTTCGTGTGCTAAAACCGCAACCAGTTCGTTAATTTCCATATCGTTAATTAATGTGTCGTACAAAACAATTCGTTTTTTTGCACCTAAACCGGTAAAATATGCATTGGCTTTGGTTGAACGTTTTGAACCGTTAATCACAAAAATATTATCGAGTTTAAAACCTACCTTATCAGAAAAAGTTTTTATGGCATCCCTTAGTTCACCGTCTTCTAACGGGATTTGTTTATTAAATAATGGAACTATGAGGTTTGAATAAAACATAGCCATAAAAATTGTAAATGCCGAAATTGTAATCCAGGCATAAATCCAAAACATATTTTGCGTTTTCTGGTAAATAAAAATGATAAGTGCCAGCAATCCACCACCTATTAATGCTCCAACGAGCCAGCCTTTTATTTTATCGAAAACAAAAGTCTTAGGTGTAGTTTTATTAAATCCATATTTTTCTTCAATTTTAAATGTATCGTAAACAGAAAAAGGGGTATTTATAATATCGGAAACAAACATTAAAATCCCAAAGAAAATAAGTGCGGCAATAATAGAATTGGCAGAAATACCCCAGGCAATATTATCGACAAAGGCAAAACCAAAAAACAAAAACATGCCCAGTGTAATAATAAAACTGAAACTACTTGTTAGTATTCCAAAACGGTGGTTTTCGCGTTGGTAAGCTTGTTGCGTTTTGTATTTTGCCTCGTCATAGATCCCCTTCACTTCATCCGGCAGTGCATCGCTCCATTTAGTGGTATTCAGATAATCAAGGTATTTCTCAAAAATAAAATCAATAACAATTATTCCAATAATAACCCAAAAAAGTATTTCGTGCATTTATCCAATTTTTAAATGAAGCAACAAAGATAATCATAAGAAGTTTGGAGTTTAAAGTTTAGAGTTCTAAATTTTCTTTGATTCATTTCAAAAGCTCTTTTCTTTTTGCTAAACTTGTGGTAAATATTTTACATAAACCTTTTAAAAATGAAAACAAAAATAATTTTACTTGCAATTGTTTTTTTTACGGCAATTTTCACAAATGCACAAAACAACAAAGCTGAATTCGAAGATGCTCTTAATATTTTGGTTTTTTCAAAAACCAGTGGTTTCAGGCATGCATCAATTTCATCGGGTGTAAAAATGCTGTACGACCAAAGCCGGAAACAAAACTGGGTAATTACAGCCACCGAAGATGCTTCGCTTTTAAGAGATGAATTTCTTGCCAAGTTCGATATTGCAGTTTTTATGAACCCCACCGGCGATGCAATTTGCGATGCAGGACAGGCTGCTTTTGAAAAATTCATAAAAAGCGGAAAAGGTTTTGTAGGAATACATGCCGCAGCTGATTTCGAATACGAATGGCCATTTTACGGAAATCTGGTTGCAGGTTATTTCAGGACTCACCCACCGGCACAAGAAGCAACAGTAATTTTCGAAAGTTATGACCATCCGGCAATGAAACCATTTGAAGGGATGAAAACTTATACCACGTTTGATGAATGGTATTCGTTTAAAGAAAACCCACGCCCAAATGTAAATGTGTTGGCACGGTTAGATGAGAGTACGATTAAAAAAGCAAAAAATGACGAATGGAAAATGGGCGATCATCCCTTAATTTGGTGGAACGAAAAAGAAGGAGTTCGTTCATTCTACACAGTTTTTGGACACACCCACGAAGCTTTTCAGGATGAAAAAGTAATTGAACATATTAAAAATGCGGTAAATTGGGTTGCCAAAAGAATCGACTAACAAAACGTTTCCAATAAAACAAAGGGCATTTGTCAACAGGCAAGTGCCCTTTTATTTTCAGTTCAAATAATCCTAAACTTTATCAACAAAATATTGAAACGGGCAAACGAAAACAAATCGAAACTTTTGGGGTTATACTTAATTTGTAACAACTATCAAATGGATAATAATAAAAAGAACTGGCAAATAAAACTTGGTATTTTTCTAATGATTTTTTCGGGAGTGTTTTTCGCTGCAACGTTTATAATCCCGCTTTTCGATTTACCAACAAAAACAAAGGTTATTGCCTCAACCACCAGTTTAATTTTAATGGAAGTAGTTTTTTGGTCGGGAGGATTATTGGTAGGCAAGGAACTCTTTACAAAATATAAAAAACAGTTAAATCCTAAAAACTGGTTCAAAAAGAAAAGGTCTGAAACGGTAGAACAACAATCTAAATAAAAAGAGGCCTTTAATTTGTCATACCGAATTTATTTCACGATCTCAATCTTTCAGTATTCTATTTGGGAAGATTCTAAAATAAATTCAGAATGACGATTTTAGTACTTTTTAATACAGCGCACAAATTAATTGATTTACAATATTTTAAATCCTACAGTCACCATAAATGTCCTGTTTTTCGATTGTAAATTTGGGTGCGCATATAAATCGTTAGAACCATGATCCATCCTTAAATCTAATGTAAAAGCACTTATATCTGCACCAATTCCATATTGGAATCCAAAATAACTATCTTTAAAATACTGTACTGTATAAGCCGGATTTCCATCAATTTTATTTGAAGTAAGAACACTAAAAACCGGTCCCCCCATAATCCTAACGTTAGCCATTCCTCCTTTAATAACTTTTACGCCCAACAAAACCGGAACGTCGATGGTATTAAAATCGAAAGCAGTAACTGTATTTAAAATCCCTGAATTTAAGTCACCCCCCTTTGCACTAAAATAGGCTTCCGGCTGAACATAAATGCGATCCCATCCAATTCTTCCAAAAACACCAAAATGTGCTTTTACAACTGGTTCGGCTTTAAACTCACTAATGCTTGTTGTAACTTTCGATTTGTTGACACCTGCTTTTAACCCCAAATCGAAGGTTGGTTGAGCAAACAGGGAAACGGTTGATAATATTAAAAAAGCTGAGAATAATATTTGTTTCATAACAATTGTTTTTTTTTGAAAACGTTGAACTTCTATTTTAAGTATTTATTGAATCTGCTTTTTAATTTTTGAAAGTCACATTAATGGCTTGATTCCTCAAAGAAAGTATCTCGTCAAATTTTTCGCCACTTACTCTAGTTTATTCAAATTATTACATTCATAAATTTCACTTTTCCCGTGACAAAAAATACAGGATTAAAAATAATATCGTTACACAATGAAAGTAGAAAGATAATAATTTATAATATTCGGCCTCATCCATTTTGATTATTAAATTGTGCACCGTAGAATAATTTCGGTTTTTGGCTTGAATTTCGATTTGGCTAAATAACTTTTAATTTAAATCGTTTGAGATTACGAAAAAAACTTTCGGAGGCCCCTAAAATGCCTGCTATACCAATTGCGATCCTTTAACCGGTTAAATATATATTCCCTCGATGATTTTTGATAAACCGCTTTAATCAATCTGCCCAAATAATAGACAAAAATCAGTTGAAAAAACTTATACATCAAAATATAAAGCCTGTGTGTTTTTTTTAATGTCAACGATAAATCGTAGAAGAAACAAAAACGTTTTGCATTTTTATTTTCAGTGTGATAAAACCTGTTTTTAAGGTTTAAAATTCGTCCCCCTAAAACAAAGTATGAAATAGCCTTATCTTTTTCTTCTATTTCACTAATAAGCGAAGCTGGATTTAATCGTTTTGAGAACAGGTACAAATCATATAAATCGCGTAAAGAAGTCTGTTTAAACCTGTGTCCCGAGTTGCTCAACTGGCTGTGAATAAAGCTATGTATTACTTTATGTTTATCAGCTGGCACAAAACAATTCTCTTTTTCAGATATTATTTTTTTATTTCGAAAAATTATTTCATTTGTAAATTGTCTCGAATATTTAATATTAACAGGAACTCGGTGAATCTCAACATCGGCAGGAACATCAGCCCTAAAAAGGCGGGGATAGTGTTTTAAAGTACTAACATCATAATAATTCGCTCGCTGGGTTTTATATCCCATTTTTATTATTAGTTCGGCAGTTTTTAAATAATCTTTTTCCGGTATTAAAAAATCGATATCGCCCATCATCCGTTCACCATAATCTGAATAAACTCCATCTAACAAGTTAGCCGTTCCTTTCATATAAACTGGAATTATATTTTCCTTAGCTAACCGGGCACTTATTTCATCAATTTGTTGAATTATTTTAAAATTTCTCTTTTTATTTAGTACATAAATTTCTTCCAGATGCTGGTTAAATTCAGAAGGAAATACCTCTAACAAATTATATTTTTTAAATTTCACGTAGATAACAGGTAAAACCAAATGATTACTACATAGAAATATAAAATTTTCAAGATTTTCTTTTTTCGATAAAAAATCAAAGAGTATTGTTTCACGAAATTCAATGTGTTCTTCTAATGCAAGGCATTGTCCGGCCAAATAAAACAGCTCTTTTTGATTCATGCCAAAAATAATTTTTCCACAAATTTAATTGCTTGATTTGATTCTGAGTAGTGTAATTGGTAAAATCGTATATGTTCGATCCAACCAAAAAATTTGGAGACATTGTCTGGTTCAGGTTTTACCCAGGCTTCTTTAAGCAATAATTCGATTGCCTTTTTTTTGTCTAGCTCTTTTAAAACCAAATTATTAAAAGTCACAAATTTTACAAATACAAAGGCTTTAACGTTAATCGATGCTTTTCTATTCTCCGATAAGTTTTGGATCTGAAGATAACGGACACCTTTTCGATTAAAAACATTTTCCCCGGGATTTTCCAATAAATCGGGATAATATTTAGTAAGCACATTTAATGCACTGGTTTTAACTGAAATAGCTGCCGGAAAAGAATTTACGCATCCATCTGGCCCAACAGCAATAAAATCATCGGAAAGGACTTCGTACCCATTTGCCTGAAGCAGTGCCGCAAGAGTGCTTTTCCCGCTTCCTGCAGATCCTGAAAAAAGTACTGCTTTATTATTCCTAATTACCCCGGAAGAATGCAAGGTCATCATCCAATAGTCAAAACTTCGCTTATAAATTATAGAATAAATCAGTTTTAAAACAGCGCCTTTAAAAAAAACTAAATCGCCAGGCTTAAAAACTCCCGTTACACTACCTTTATATTTAAATATCAGGTGTTTGTTGGTTTCAAACAACTCAATAAGATTCTCTGAATCTTGTTTCATTTCTTTTTCAAACGCGGCAAAAAGTGGGTGAATCAGCTGTTTTAAATATTTGTTGCCATAAGATATTGTAAGCCATTCACCCATAAGATATGTAATTTTAGAAAATGATCTGAAAGAAAATTCCTCGGTTTGAATATTATATTTTGTTGAAATTAAATCTTCATTTTCCAAATTATTGCAAAAATTAATCCGATCAATTATTTCATCCACAAATTGAGGAATGTTTTTTTCTAAATGAGCATATTTATTTATACAAATTGATTTTATGCTGGGTATTTCAATTCCTTTTGCATATTGACGAAAAACTTCGAATGCAGGTTCTTCAAAAAGCACGAACGTCTTGGAATTTTTAAACCAAATTGCATGTGCATCATCAATTTTTTTTATAACAATTGGTATTATTCTTTGAGGATATTGGCTCATAAGTTTGAAATAGATTTGGAAATTAAATACAGCTTGTCTTTAAAGTTTTAATTCAAATAAAATGATAAAAATCTCAATTGACACGCACCACATTACAAAACTTTCTGGCTATTGATAGATATTACAACAATGACCACATCCCAAAATTCAAAACTGTTTCGGACATTTAAATATTGAAAAGTGTAATTTAGTTGTGATCTAAGTTTTGTTATTGTGTGCTTCATTTCAAAAATTACCGACTTTATGGATACATATTAAATAATATTGATAAGCTAAAAAACCAAACTAAAGAATGCCTCATCTGCCTGGACGAGTTGCCTGAGTTGAAGAAGCACTTGCTTTTTGAGTTGAAAGGAAAAGCATAGTTGTTGCCGTTAACGCTGTAATTCCGGCCTTTTTAATGGCCTCTTTTCGGGTGATATTTTCCCCCGATAGCCCCGTCTTTTTTCGATTAGTATTCCGATTCATTATTATGTGTTTTTTCAGGTCGTTAAATTACTGCACTAACAGTAGTTTTTCCAATTGGATTTTACCCTGATGTATTATTCTAAGAAAATAGACCCCTGCCGGGAACTTAGTCCCATCTATCAAATTCCGGTTCAAATTTTCAGCTTTATTTTTATACCACAACTTCCCATCTACACCGTAAAGTGCAAACCGAGTTTGGTGATTAGCCAATCCGTTAATAATAATCGCTTTATTTCGCGTAAAAACAAAAAAAGACTTCTTCGGAATAACACTTGATTCAGTCGTTTCCAGCATGTTTGTCAGTAAAAAAAACCTACCGGCACCTTTTGTACCTGCATCAACATTTGTAACATAATTTGTTCCTTCTAAATCAAGCCGTACAAAACTTTTGGTTTTAAAATCTTCTAAAACTACTTGCACTCCAAGAGGCAAATTAATTGTTTCGGCAGAAAATATTACTTCGCCACCAGAAGCAAAATCGAGCCCAACAGGAATTCGCAACGAGTCAGAATAAATATCAGGCAAAGCCTGCATGGCAAAATCAATCCCTATATCATCAATTAATCTTGTATAAAGTGCAAAGTTTCGATTTCCTTTTAACTTACCGGCATCGTACGAAAAATCGAGGCCATTGCTCATCTGGTTGTTGAATGAAACTGTAGTCTCATTTATCATGTCACCGTTTGCAACCAAAAGTTTTAATGTAGGCCAGGG
>Ga0233437_1007017_pt1 | contig 11147 bp, 12 predicted proteins | sample SI_122_August201_FD_182714 | JGI IMG/M metagenome (GOLD analysis project Ga0233437, IMG submission 182714) | Seawater microbial communities from Saanich Inlet, British Columbia, Canada - SI_122_August2016_200_MG | ecosystem: Environmental > Aquatic > Marine > Inlet | place: Canada: British... | reverse complement strand
CGGCCGAAGTGTGTTTAATAAAAACCTGTAATAAACCGGCATTTGGCAAATCGGGCAAATTGTTTTCAATAATATTGCTTATTAAATGAAATCCCCTTCCGAATGGAGGTAGAATAATTTCTTTTTGTTCAACCATAATAATTTCATTTTAAAATTAATAGAAATTTTTTCTTTTCTTTTTTCAAAAATACTACAATTTCTTAACAAATATTCTGGGGGAAAAGGGTATAGGAGGAAAAGACATTTTTTAAGGACGAAATATAATCTTTTCGGAAATCACCCATTAATTAGAGTCTGTCCATAAAGTTAGTGTTTAGTTCAGAATGTTCGCTATCGAGGCTTTCGCAGTTTTGAAAATCAAGGAGTCCGTACGGATGACTGTTTTCAAAACAAGAATAACGATGATAGCGGACATTATGGACAAACACTAATTAATCCTTTATGAAATCAGAAACTTCAATTAAAAAAAGAATAGCTTTTATAAAAAAAAGTCGTATTTTTTGTAACTATTAGAAACAAACACAGTTTGTGTATATGAAAATAAAGAAAAAGAAAAACTTGGAAACAATAACCGACAATGCATTAATGCAGAAAATTCAAGCCGGTGATATTGAAAAACTCGGCTTGTTGTTTGAAAGATATAAAAGAATGCTCTTTGGTTTTTTTTACAGAGTGATTGGTAATAAAGAGGTTAGCGAAGACCTTGTACAAAATGTTTTCATTCGGATTTTAAGGTTTAAAAACCAATTTCGTGGAGAAGGAAAATTTACGACATGGATGTACAGAATAGCGAGAAATGAAATTGCCGATCATTTTAAGAAGGAAAAAAAACTCGGTTATAAAGAAGATGTTTATGATTTAGCCGAAAAAATTGATGGAGACCCTTTTGCCGGACAACAAAGTTTAAAAGAAGACCAAATAACACTTTTAAATTATGCTTTACAAAAACTTAGTAACGAAAACAGAGAATTAATTGTGATGAACAGATATCAAGGCTTGAAATATAAAGAAATCAGTGAAATGTTGGATGTGTCCGAGGGAGCAGTGAAAGTAAGGACCTTCAGAGCAATGAACGAACTAAAAAAGATTTATTCAAAACTTGAAGCAAAAACATTATGAAAGAAAATATAATAAAAGGATTAATTGCCGAATATCTTAAGGGCGATTTAGAAGAATCAAAAAGGCTTGAATTAGAAAACAATCTTAATGAAATTGGTTTCGATATTGATGATCTTAATGACTTGGAACAGATTTATGATCAATTAGGCGAAATCCCGATTCCTGAATCCGGCAAACAAATGGATGAAAAGTTTTACTCAATGCTTGAAAATGAGAAGAAAATTCATGAGGCAATTGATTCTCCGGTGATTAATTTGCCGGTTAACAATAAATTTAAAATTAATCGAAGTTTTTCGATAATACAAATTGCTGCCGGTTTTACCTTATTGATTTTTGGAGTGGCAATCGGTTTATTGATTAATTCAGGTAGTGGAAATAATTCGGAAGTCGCATTATTAAAAAATGAGATTTTAGAAATGAAACAAATCGTAATGTTAAATAAATTGAACGAACCATCTCCAAGTCAGAGAGTTTTGGCTGTAAGTTACATAAACGGATTTTCAGAACCTGATCCCAAAATAATTGAAGCACTCATTAAAACAATGAATAATGATGAAAATTCCAGTGTCAGGCTTGCGGCGTTATCAGCATTATCAAAATATGTTGATAATAAAAATGTACTCAATTCCTTAATCGAATCACTTAAAAATCAAACCGATCCTCTATTGCAAATAAGCCTGATCAATTTAATGATGGAAATACAGGATAGGCGAGCCATTGATCCAATAAGAAATATTTATACTAACGAAAACACTCTTGATGCTGTTAAACAGCAAGCTAAAAAAGGATTGGAAGTAATAATTTAAAAAATGAATTTTAATAACACTTATTTATAAACAATTAAAAATAATAAAAATGAAAACAATGAAAACACTTGGAAAAATATCATTAGTAATTATTGTAAGTACATTATTTACTATTGGATTATCTGCACAAGAATTTAATTTTCCTCTAAAAAATGCAAAAAAGTTAGTAATTGAAAAAATGCAAGGTGACATTATAATTGAAGGACATAATAGTTCTGAATTAAGAATTAAAACAGATGATCATCATTGCTATGAAAAACCAAAAAAAGCCGAAGGACTAAGGTCATTATATAATACTAAAGAGGAAAATACGGGGATAGGCTTGTCAATTAGTGAAGTTGATGGAATCATTGAAATTGAACCTGCAACACGAAGTTCAGAGGACACTGAATACACAATTCTTATTCCTAAAAATTTATTTGTAAAAATAGATTATTCAGGCCCTTTTGCCGAAGATGTTATTGTAAAAAATTTGACAGGAGAAGTAGAGATCAGCACGTTAAATGGAGATATTGATCTTTTCAATATTACTGGGCCAACTGCTATTTCATCTATTAACGGAGATATTAAATGCATTTTTAGTGAGGTGAGCCAGCAGGCACCCATATCAATTTCAAGCGTGAACGGTGAATTAGATATTACAATTCCGTCAAACACTAAGGCTGATTTGGTATTATCAACATTCTCCGGAGATATTTTTACAGATATGGACATTGAGTTTGATAAGAAATCAAAAGAAGGTTTATCAATTATCGGAGGAAACAAAATCAAAGGCACACTCAATGGTGGTGGTGTTGATATTTTGCTTAATACTATTAATGATAATATTTATTTGCGAAAAGCTAAATAACGAAATTGGTCCCGAGTACTCGGGACTAATTTCTCAAAACACAAACAGTTAAATACAAATCGGTTACCAAAATATAAAACCATGAAAAAAATACTATTGCTAATAATCGTATTAATAAGCTTTGTTTCAATGAATGCTCAACGTTTTGTTGAAAAAACTATAAAAATAGACAAAGATCAGAATGTTGAGTTGGATTTTCAATTTGCTGATGATATAATTATTAAGACATGGAATAAAAACGAAGTCTTTGTTAAGGTTTCTGTGAATATTAATAATAACACTGATAATAATGATTTTACGCTTAATGTTTTTGATGAAAAATCTGAAATTGAAATAAAATCTGAGATTAAAAACCTGGGAAAAAAGAATGATAATACAATTACCCTACGAAAAGACGATGAAACCGGCGAATATCATTACAACGGAAATTGTACACAAATGGATTTGTATTTTGAAGTATATCTTCCACAAAGAACAAATCTTGAAGTGAAAACAATAAGCGGAAACATTGAAGTTACCGGCTTACAAAGCGATATGAATCTGGAAACAATCAGTGGCGATGTTGACCTGACGTTAAACCCAAACATTCAGGCTGATATTGAAATGAGTACAATTTCAGGTGATATTTATTCAAATATGGAGGTGAATTTTGGAGGTGAAGAATCACTTCATCGAATCGGAGGTATTGAAATTTCTACTAAACTTAATGGCGGAGGGATTTCTATTGATCTTGAAACAATCAGTGGAGATATTTTGTTACGCAAGGAGGAATAATCATTTATCCTTCGATCTTTTCCTTTTATTTATCAAATTATTAATGGTCATTTGGTTGTCATTCGATGGCCTGCCCACAGAAGCTTTAACGTAGGTCGGTCATTCAGTGGCCTACCCACAGTTCCGACAACTATCGGAATTGTGTAGGTGGGTCATTCAGTTGTCATTGATGGTCGATGGTTATTTGATAGAATGGTAACAGGATGATTTGAAGTAAATGATAACAGAATGATATGCGAAGCACAATGACAATTGAATGACAAGACCAGGTCCTTTATTTCCCCCTTTTGCCCCTATTTCCCTTATACCCTTTTCACCATTATTTATTTAATGCTGAATACTTTTGAATTTTTATTTGACTATTCACAAAAAATCTTTAATTTTGTACTAAGCAATAATTAAAAAACTAAAGAAAATGTATAAAAAACAAGGTTTATTCAGAAGCACAAGAGATAAAGTTATAGGAGGTGTTGCAGGAGGTATTGCAAAATATTTTAATAGCGATCCCACAATTTTCAGAATTCTATTTTTACTCGCTGCATTTTTTGGAGGTGGCGGAGTATTGATTTATTTAATATTATGGATAGCACTTCCGGAAGATTATTCTCAAAACATTTATGGGCAAAATTTCTCACCTAACGAAGAAAAAGATAATGTTACCGAACAAGATTCACAAACTGATTTCAAGACAGATCCGCCTCAATATACTCCTAATTTTCAGCAAAAAAGTTTTGATAACGGAAGCCTTATTGCAGGCTTGATTTTGATTAGTATAGGTGGAATTTTTCTGATTGTTAATTATATTCCACGAGTTTACTTCTATGATTTATGGCCATTGATTCTTGTGGTTGCCGGCATTGCTCTAATTTCTATTAATTATTCACAAAAAAAACAAAAATAACATGAAAAGCGGAAATGTATTTTGGGGTGTAATCCTTGTTGTTGTCGGGTTACTTTTTATTTTCAAGAATTTTGGATTTATATATTTCGATTGGTGGTCAATTTTTAATTTGTGGCCCCTACTATTGGTTTTGTTTGGAATAGCTATTCTTCCAATAAAAAATATATTCAAATTTCTGTTATCATTTATTGCATTAATTGCAGGAATTTTCATTTTCAGTTTTTCCGATTCATGTTATAATGATTTTAGTATCACGTATAATAACGATAGGTATAATTATAATGATGACGATGAATATATAATTGATAAGCAGGTTTTTACTGAGCCGTATAATCCTGACATAGAATATGCCGAATTAAAATTTGATGCTGTTGCCGGAAAATTCAGAATTAAACATTCAACAAATGATCTTCTTTATTTCAACAAAGAGGGTAGCATAGGGCCTTATTCATTAATTTCAAAAAATTTGGGAAATAAGCAATCAATACAATTAAAACTTAAAAATTCTCATTACAGATTAAGAAAATGGAAAAACGATGTAAACATCAGGCTGAACGAAAATCCTATCTGGGATTTTGATATTGACGTAGGTGCCGCAAAAATTGATTTGGATTTAAGTAAATTCAAAACAAGAAAAATTTATATTGACGGAGGTGCTGCATCAATTGAAATCAAGCTCGGTAATAAACACAATAAAACAAAATTGAATATTGACTCAGGTGTGTCTTCAATTTCTATCAAAGTACCTGAAAGCTCAGGTTGCGAAATTTTTACATCAACGGTTCTGTCATCAAAAAATTTATATGGATTTGATAAATATGAAAAACATACTTACCGAACACCGAATTTTTCGATGAGTGAAAATAAAATTTATATAAATATTGATGCAGCGATTTCAAGTTTAAATATTAGGAGATACTAAAATTGGAAATTAGAAATTCAGGAGAGTCCAAATTTCTAATTTCTAATTTCAATTTTGTAATATCTCAATAAATTTGTAAAAAGTGTAAACTAATTTTAGCTGTTTATGAAAAATGCCAATATTATAGTATGGAATATAAAGATTATTATAAAATACTGGGAGTAAGCAAAAATGCTACTCAGAATGAAATAAAAAAAGCCTATCGAAAACTTGCCTTAAAACATCATCCAGATAAGAATGGAGGCAACAAAGAAGCGGAAGAAAAATTCAAAGCTATTTCTGAAGCCAACGAGGTTTTAAGTAACCCCGAAAAAAGAAAGCAATACGATGAAATAGGAGCAAACTGGGAACAAAATAAATATGCCAATCAAGACGGAAATGCTTATTATTCAAATCAACAGGGCCGTGATCATAGCAGGTATTATTCGCAGGCAAATTATGAAGATATGTTCGGTGGGCAAGGTGGTTTTTCCGATTTCTTTGAACAATTTTTTGGTGGGAATTTCAATAATTATAAGCAATCCGGCAGATCGACTCAATTCAAAGGGCAGGATTATGAATCACAATTAAATATAAGTCTTCAGGAAGCTTATACCGGAACTTCCAGGCTTTTAAACATCAATGATGGACAGCAATTAAAGATCAATGTCAAGCCCGGAGTTAAAACAGGTCAAATTCTCAGGGTTAAAGGTAAAGGCGGAAAAGGTTCGGACGAAAGTAAAAGCGGAGACATTTTCTTAAAAATTGAAGTTCAGCCTGATAAAGTTTTTAAAAGAAAAGGAAACAACTTACATACTAATCTGAATATTGATCTTTATAAAGCAATTTTGGGAGGAAAAACAAAACTTCAAACCTTAAAAGGTGTCATAAATATTACTATCCCAAAAAACATTCAAAACGGAAAAACACTTCGACTCAAAGGACTTGGTATGCCGGAATATAATAAGAAAAACAGTTTCGGCAACCTTTTTGTTAAAATGAACATCAGCATCCCCGAAAAATTATCGGAGAAAGAAGTGGAGCTTTTTAAGGAATTAGAAAAAATTCATGTATCAAAATCTTAATCGTAACATTATGCTTATACTTTATACGGAAATACTACAAAAAGCAATTCAAGAATTTGTCGAAGCATATTATTCACGGGAATTACAACATTATGCAAGTGATTTTTGTAATGAATTTGATCTTGAAAACGAAACAATTGAAACAGCTGTTAAACGTGCAATAAATGCTTGTAATTCAATAAATATTCCATATTATTATCATTTTAAACATGTTTTTATTGTTGAAGAAAATTGTATTATACACGATTGGAAACTTTCACCCTTTGGTTGCTATTTAACAATTCTGAATACCGATCCTTCAAACCCCTTAATTGCAAAATTTCAGGAGTCGCTAATTGTTGGCGACTGATGAAATACGAAGTTATTATTTTTTATTTCCTAATTTTAAAAATAATTGTAATTTTGGGAAATGAGAATTAACAGAAGAAAATTTATTTCAGGTGTCGGCCTTGCTTCTTTAGCAAGTTTGGTCTTACCTTTAAATAAAATTAATGCATCAAAACCTGCTCTTCCATTTTACTCAGGAAATGAAGGTTCAAAACCTTTGGTAATTTCAACATGGAAGCATGGATTGGAAGCAAATGAAGTTGCATGGAAAATTGTAAGCAAAAATGGACGGGCACTTGACGCTGTCGAACAGGGAGTTCGGGTGACTGAAGCAGATGAAAATAATCATTCGGTTGGAATTGGCGGATTCCCCGACAGGGATGGAATAGTTACTTTAGATGCTTCAATTATGGACGAAACCGGAAATGCCGGTTCGGTTTGTTTTTTGCAAAACATTAAACATCCGATTTCTGTAGCCCGTTTGGTGATGGAAAAAACTCCTCATGTAATGCTCTCGGGTGATGGAGCTTTACAATTTGCTATGGAAAATGGTTTTGATCAAGAAAATTTGTTGACGGAAAAATCTAAAATAGCCTGGGAAAAATGGAAAAAAAAATCAAACTACGAACCTATAATCAATTCCGAAAACCATGATACTATCGGGATGCTTGCTGTTGATCATAAAGGAAATATTGCCGGTTCGTGCACAACAAGCGGAGCAGCTTTTAAATTGCATGGGCGCGTAGGTGATTCGCCAATAATCGGAGCAGGTCTTTTTGTTGATAATGAAATTGGCGGTGCAGTTGCAACGGGAATGGGCGAACTCGCCATGAAAACCCTCGGATGTTTTCTTGTGGTTGAATTTATGCGTAATGGAAAATCACCCGAAGAAGCCTGTAAAGAAGCCGTAAAACGAATAGCTGCAAAACTGAAAGATTATAAAAAATTCCAGATAGGTTATCTTGCCGTAAATAAAAACTGTGAAACTGGTGCTTATTGCATTCACAAAGGATTTAATTATGCACTTTATCAGGATGGAATTAATAAATTGATTGACGCTGATTATTTGGAAAAATAATTGAAATTATAAAACATGTAACACGTAGAGACGCACGGCCGTGCGTCTCTACATGCAAACCGTGCGAACCATCTACATGCGAACCATCTACGTGCGAACCATGCAAACCGCCCAAACCATGCAAACCGTTTAAACAGTATGGAAAAGGTAAATATTTGCATTCTAATAATTTTCTTATCTTGCGAGCCATTATTAATCACAAAATTCACATTTATGAGAAAATTTATGTATTTAATGTTGTTGTTTTCTTTAACTTCCTGGTCAGTTTACGCCGGTGGGTATCAGGTTAGATTACAAGGACAAAAACAAACCGGAATGGGACTTATCGGAACTCCTTTCAATCTTGGTGCAAGTAGTATTTTTTACAATCCTGGTGCATTATCAATGATGGAAAGCAAATATAGTTTTTCGCTTGGAGTCAGCCCTATTTTTTCAAAAGCTCTTTATATGCAAAATGCTTCTGACAATTATGCACGAACCGATAATAAAACCGGTACTCCTTTTTATTTTTACGGAGCCGGAAAAATTACAGACAAAATCACCATAGGATTAGGAGTATATACTCCTTTTGGCAGTTCCACAAAATGGGACGATGATTGGTCTGGAAAATACCTTATCCAGAATATTGCGTTGAAATCTATTTATTTTCAGCCAACAGTTTCGTATAAAGTTAACGATAAACTTGGAATAGGAGCCGGATTTACTTATGTTATAGGAGATGTAAAATTAAATAAAGCCGTTCCATTTAATAGTGCTACATCTGAACTTGATGGTAGTGGGTCAAATATTGGATTTAATGTCGGGGTTTATTACAAACCTACCGAAAAACTTAGTTTTGGGATCGACTATCGCTCGAAAGTAATTATGAAAGTGGAAGATGGTGATGCAAACTTCAGCGGAATTCCAAGTGCTTTAAGTACAACTATTCCGGCAACAAACAAATTTGATGCTGAATTACCTTTACCTTCAAATTTAGATTTTGGAATATCCTATCAGGTAACAGAAAAACTAAAGCTTGCTGCCGAAGTTAATTATGTTGCATGGGGAACTTACGATTCATTGATTTTTAAATTCAAAGAAAACGGAGAAGTTTTGGATTCTTATAATCCGCGAGAATATAAAGATAAATTGATAATCCGCCTTGGTGGAGAATATGCTGTATGTGAAAATATGACCTTGAGAGCAGGCGGATATTACGATCCATCGCCTTGTAACGATAAATATTTCAATCCGGAAACCGTTAGTTTAAATACTGTGGCATTTACTTTTGGTTTATCTTATAAAGCTACCGATAAATTAAGCATTGATTTATCCTACTTACAATTGCATGGCCTTAAAGGTGAAAGATCTTATGAGCCTGCAAATTTCTCAGGTGATTATAAAACCCGGGCATATATTCCCGGTTTTGGAATAAGCTATAATTTTTAATCAAAAAACATTAAGATCATGAAATATAAAAGCATATTACTTATACTCATATTAGCTGTTTTATTTGCTTGCGAGCCAAAAACAGATGATTTTTCTCCTACGAAAGGAGATGCTGATTTTACAACATATCTTGCTATAGGAAATTCACTAACAGCCGGATATACCGACGGAGCATTATATACCTCCGGCCAGAAATATTCTTACCCGAATATTCTTGCCACGCAGTTAAAAACTGTCGGAATGCAGGGAGAATTTAAACAACCTTTAATAGAGACAGAAAATGGTGTTGGAGTTGTGAATACTGCAGCAGGCCCGTATTTTTTAACGAAATTCATATTAAATTATTCTACTGATTGTCTTGGTACAACTTCCGTTGGGCCTGTACGTGCAGTCCTAAATCCTGATCAGGCTACTTTGGCTGGTGAACTTACAAAATCGGTTGCTTCTCAAGGGCCTTTCAATAACATTGGTATTCCTTCACTGAAATCAACCCATGTTTTGTTTCCGGGTTATGGTGAATTAAATCCTTATTACGGACGTTTTGCCGAAAATCCGAAAACAGATGCAGTTATTGGTGAATTCGTTAAAATAGATTATACTTTCTTCACACTTTGGCTTGGAAATAATGATATATTATTATATGCTGTTTCCGGTGGTGAAGGCGATTCAATTACTCCAATGGCAGGTACTCCGGGTTATGGTTTTGCCGCATCAATGGATGCTGTTATTACAAGTTTGACTGGTAATGGTGCTAAGGGTGCAATTGCAAATATTCCGGATATTACAGATATTCCATATTTTACTACGGTACCTTATAATGCTTTGGCTTTACCAAACGAGGAGCTGGTCAAACAATTAAATGATGGATATGAAGAGTATAATGCAACGATGGAAGCTTTGGGTCTTGATTATCGTATTAGTTTTCAACTTGGAGCTAATGCTCTCGTAATTGCAGATCCAACAATGCCGGTACCTGCCGTATTACAGTTCAGGCAAATTAAAAGTACCGAATTTGTTCTTTTATCTTTACCACAAGATTCACTAAAATGTGCTGGATGGGGAAGTCAAAAACCAATTCCGGGTAGTTATATTCTTGATGATACGGAAATAGGATTAATTGAAACTGCCAGAACGGATTATAATATAAAAATAAAAGACCTTGCTTTTGTCCATGATATTGTTCTTGTTGATATGGAATCGTATTTACAAGAATTAAAGGACGGTATGGATTTCGATGGTATTCATTTTTCATCTGAGTTTGTTTCAGGAAATGGATTCTCACTTGATGGAATTCATTTTACACCTCAAGGGAATGCAATAATTGCAAATTATTTTATTGATAAAATTAATGGTGCTTATAATGCAAATATCCCAAAAGTAAGTATTTCGGATTACCCGAATGTTCAATTTCCATAACGAATAGTATTTTATAAATAATACAGGCCTGCAAGCTTTTTTTAGTTTGCGGGTCTTTTTTTTAGCTCAAGGATAAGGGTGTTATTAACTATTTCGTTTAACGGTTTAAATATGGGGTGGCTTCCTTGCTGCCGCACGATTGTATCGTGTGGTTTTATGAAAGCTATCAAGTATTGTATTCATTTCTTGTAAATACATCTAAGCATTCTACGACTGCAAAACTTATAAAATATGTTCCTTCCGGATTATGAAATTTATAATTTCGGCTCATACCGACAAAGATAATGTTTTTTTATATTGCTACTTTTAGCAAACCACACGATACAATCGTGCGGTCAATGTCATTAAGTTAAGCTGTTATACATTGGACATCAGATAACTCTCTTTTTGTTTTTAAACATTGGAGGTTTTCCTCTTTTTCTATATTTTCCTATATTTCGATTGAACTTTCTTCCTTTTCTG
>Ga0233437_1007013_pt1 | contig 11152 bp, 10 predicted proteins | sample SI_122_August201_FD_182714 | JGI IMG/M metagenome (GOLD analysis project Ga0233437, IMG submission 182714) | Seawater microbial communities from Saanich Inlet, British Columbia, Canada - SI_122_August2016_200_MG | ecosystem: Environmental > Aquatic > Marine > Inlet | place: Canada: British... | reverse complement strand
ACTTCGGTGGCTGGGGGCTATTTCGTTTTATAGCCTAACATCAATAAAAACAAATAGATAGGGCGCTTTAATTCAACACCCTCGTCATCCTGAGTACCTTCAAATGTCCGCATAAAACTGGCATGTCTAAGTTGTCAAAAAAAATACTATCACTTAAATATAGCATTTATTTGTCGGAGATATGCCACACGATTGACATTTTATTGAATTTATTTGCTAACCGAATTCTCATTCCTAATCCATTCATCCACTGCTTTAGCAACAAATAGAACCTTTCCACGAATTTTTAGATACGGTAAGGGGGTGTCGTTATAGCGTGTTCAGCGTCAAAGGGTCGTCCTTGAAACTTGATAGATTTCTTCCATCATTTTTGGGGTGTAGTATCTCATGTTTTGGTAATCCATTGATATTGTTCTCCTATCGTTATATGGCTATTCAAGAGCCGTATGGCCGTCTGAAGCAGGTTGTATAGTCTACCAATGCGTAGCTATGCCCGTGTCTTTCACTGGCTATTTTTGGCTCTCCTCTGTCGTTATTTCTTTCATCTGATTGTCGTTCACTGTATCGTCATTCACCTTTGACTTGATTCTTGCTTTAAAGGATTTGGCTGAGGTCACCTCAGCTATTTCAAAATCAATGTGAGAGATTAGTGAAACTCAATCATTAAAAAATTCTTCAGTGTATTCTCACTGATTATCTGAAACCATTTTCCGAAATATTACATTCAATTGGTCGTGTATTCCCATACGGTTTTTATTGTCTTCCATGTCATGTCCTTTCTTGTTTTGCATATAGCTAAAATGATTGCCAGGAATGGCTTCTGGTGCTCATGGTGACCCCTTGAACGAACTTGAAAAGTCAATGAATACAATGCTATAGCTATTCGTTATCGTACACTAAATTGCCTTCTGGAGCCTTGTTGTTTCACCTTTGTTATCAAGTAAATAAGATGGGATACAGTCCAAGGCATTGGTGATTCTCAACTATAATACCATTCCACTACTATATTGCTTTACTATAAATATTACTGATTGAAAAAAGGAGGTGAAATCCAAATGTCTATCACACAAGATTGCTTGGTACAACTTTAATTGAACGTAGCTCAATATGGTGTATAAGTATAATACACACCACCACCCGTCGTCGGGTCTGTTGGTTATTTGGTTTCTGTGTTGTTGTTTTTTCTTGGTTTGGTGTATAAGTATAATACACACCACCCGTGGGTTGTATGTCGTTCTTGTTTTTTGGGGTTCTGTGTGTGTTTCCTGTACTATACTTATACACTTGATTAGTAAAACATACTTGTAGACCATACCACCACAGACACCACCAGTGTGTATTATACTTATGCACCAGAGACTATAATAATTATGATATCCCGTTGTACCAACAACTACAACAGAGTAGGAGCCTCTATCAATTCCTCATCGAAGCTTATTGAAAGTCCAAGTTGCTTTTGGATTTCAGCTTCTAATAAGGAAACGTTGACTTTTTTTCCTATCCAGCCATCGTAAATCAAACAAATCATATCGTCACCAATTTGCTGATTAACAATCTCCATTATTTTCGCCTCATAGCCAAATAGGATGAAGCACAAATCTTTACTTAATGTTGTGGATATTCGTGACTTTCCCATTGCGTTTGTTATCAGACCATCTTTTTGGCGATACTTTTCAACTATTAGTCGCCGCCCCCTAACAAATTCATCATAGATTCCTGAAAGGAGATTGTCTTCCTTAATCCACTTCATGCGGTCATAGCCTAAGCTTTTGAAGAATGGATTGGGTGATACAGGACTATTGCTATTTCCGTACAACCATGAGATGATATAGGGTTTCAATTTTTTAATATCCACGAAGAAATCTTCTCCCCATTTCTCTCGATATTCCGTTTTATTATCCAAGTAGGCTTTTAGGTTTGTACAATCCATTCCAATATCTTGGCATAAATTGTAGAATATCGCTAAGTGTGAATTCGACATATCATAGTCATATAGACCCATCCCACTGAAGAGAACTTTTCGGATTCTGTTGGGGGTATCCACAATGTTGGGTATGTTCAATCCGCCATGAGAACCCAATCTTCCAGCTTCACTTTCGGTGTACAGTTGGATAGCTGATGAAGGAGCTAAGGTATTATTCAAGGCGTTCTTCCAAATATACAATTGAATAAGATTGCCACGTCTCACAAGCCATCTTGGATTTTTGGAGGATGAATTCTCAATGTCTTCAATTGTACGGTCAATAGCATCCATATTTAATTTAACAATGGGTTGTAGAGCTATTTTTGTAGCTTTCGGTTTGCCCTGAACATCCGTAGTGTTTATAGCGTTTGGAGGTACGACTTGAATAGGAACCTGAGAGTTCTCACTAATGTAACTTGGAGTAATTGGATGATTGTTTTTGTAAAAATCCAAATATGCTTTGGCTACCCAATCCTTCAGCTCATATTTCTTTGTCCGAGTTTTTGCGCCAGCGTACTTGAAATATGAATTAACACAATCGAAATACTCACTTATCACTCCTAAATAATAGCTACTGTTACTTTTCTTACGGAAAAGCTTCTGGAGATATTTTGATGGCAACGAAACCGCATGAATTTCAGCTATCGGGTAAAGCTCGTCGTGCCTGAAGTTTCCAACCATGACACCTGCAATCAGCCGAGATAGCCGATTCTGGTGTTTCATTGATAGCTTTTGAAATACATCATGATTGCTCAGCACATGGGTCACTATGGTAGCACCTTGTTTGCAGTTAGATTTCGATTTATTTATTTTTTGCATATCTTTTATGTGGATGCTTCCACGGATATTAGTTTCCATTTGAAAAACCTTTTTTTGTAATATTGGGCGCAAGAATGCCAATACAGAAATATCTGTAGTTTCAATGAATACGTCCCAATTAATTTTTGATATTTCCCCAAATTGCTTCATTTGAAATTTGGGTGGTCTTACACTATACGCTCCAAGGAATACTTATATTGCTTGGACTAAACGTACGGTGTTAAAGCGTGGAGGCAATTGAATATACTGACTCTTCAAATGATTACCGAATTAACGATAACCAATCTTAGTAACGTCAGAACAATTGTAGGCGATATAGAACGCTTCTATGTACCAAATAGACACTCACCTTCACTTTAAAACCACGCTTTTCTTTTTTTCATCTTTAAACCAAATAACTGGTTTAGCTTTTTGAATGGAAGAATCTCAAGCCAATCAAGCTCCAGCTCTAATTCTTTCTCAAATGCTTCATAATCTTCTGTGACTTTGAGTTTTGCCACCCAAGAATTATAATGTGCCATTTCAAGACCTGAGTGAATTTCACCAGGTCTGTGTTTGAATCTATTCCTAATGAGACTCTGTATTTCACGAATCAATTCGATTGATTTTGTTTCAGGATATTCTTCAAATTCAAATACTGTAATTATGGGGTAAATTACTTTCATGTATCTATTCCTTTCTATTCTTGAATAAGTGAGTGCTATCTTTGGCGACTTCCCAAAGACATGTTGATTCAATTTATTCTGGATTATTATCTGCTGAAAAAGTTCGGCTTGGAGGGCACCTCCAGCGAATTTGTAATCACTCTATTTGAATTCATCAAAAGTATTAAAAACAGAAATACCATTTTCAATAATCTCACGCTCTATCCTACAGCCCATCAACAATTCGCTCAGGTGAGTAAATATTGGATTAAACCATCCAAGCTGGTCTGTATATTCATTGACTTTCTTTTCTTTTTGATGAAATTCATCTACAGTATTACACCGCCTTAATGCATCAATATCTAATTCTGCGAACTGGTCTGTGCTAAGGTCTCTTCTAAGGTTGTCTACAATTCTGTCAAGTTCTTTTTCAATTGATGCAAGATACCCTACGTCAAATATAAACTCGGTAATTCCTACTTGTTCCTCCTCACCTCCAAATTTTCTGGCCCAGCTTGTGCTTCCTGATAGAGGAATAGCACCATCGTAATAATAATTGATTAATCTTTCCATTTTTTACTCCTGTTTTCTACACCGAAAAGGTGTTCTTTATCGTATATCAGCTCCACCTGTGGTGATGCTTTTATACATGTGATTGTATGATTGGTCAGTATTCCCGCAGTAGGTCTAACCATAACTCATTCATAAAACAGCTTGTCTGTTCTATAAAATATTTTTGAATTGTTAATGAATTTGCGTGACTGCTACAGTCACAGGTGACACTAAAATACTGCTATTTCAATCCATGTACCCATGTGATAGTTATGCTATACCGAATATATATGATTGTGTAACCCAGTTTCATCATCAATACAGGGACAGATGTATTCAATAAATTCAATTATAAATTCATCACCGGTCAAGGTTGTAATTCGCTCAAGTTCTTCGTAAAACTCTATCGCCAATTGTTCGTTATTATTTACTGTTCTATATATCTCACACCAATACAAAAAGTAATCCGAATCCAGTAATTCAACACTTGGGTGTATCAATATTTTACCTTGTCCGGAAATGTAATCGCCTATTTGACCCAATAAGTTGTATATCTCATTGCTGTAGTCTTCCAAGCCTCTATTGATTGAGTTGGTGTTATCCTTTTGTGGTTGCTCATTGTTAGCAATTTCCATTTTAACATTTACTTTTTTCATAATTTTTCCCTTTATGTTCTAATATCGCACTCCTTGTTGTGTGCTTTGTCTTCAATTGGTCCACACCTATTGCGAACCACATTATTGGATATATAAAAGTCGACCCCAAATGCCGACGGGTGCCTCTATATATGTTAGATTAAGTAGCATCGACTAATTCGTACTGTTTAATGAATACCTTTTTGCCCTGCGTTTTCAAGTCTCGCTGGAGGACATCTTCTCCATGGATTTTCCCGACCACATGTCCACCCTCATCGTAATAGGTCCATACCCCAACACTTCTGCCCTCGAAACAGAATCCCTCTGATTCTATTACTCCGTTTGGATGCCAACTTGTAGAACTGCCATTACGTTCTCCATAATAGTTTAGCTCTTCATATTCCTTCGCTCCATTTGAATAATAAAGGATTGTGGGACCATGTTTGAAGTTCTCATGAAAACCTTCCTCTAAAACCTTCACACCATCGTCATTGTAAATTTCAAGTACTGAATATGGTGTCTCAATTGAGTGCTCAGGTATAAATTCAAAATCACCGTTATCAGTGGGAATCATCTCACTTACAAAAGGTTTTCCAAATACTGGAATTTCTGACCAGTCAGACTGTTTTTGTGGCTCAATCTCACTAAATTTGAGTTCTGATTCTGCATACAATAGCTTGAGGTTAGCTTCCTGATGTTTGTTCAAAGCTTTGCTATTATGGACAAAAGCACTAACAAATGTAGCTTCATCCATACTTCCAATAGTATTAGATGAGAATTCGTTCTCCTGCATGAATTGTCTCTGCACATCATACAGTTGATAGAATTTGTGCCTATAATATTGTTCTTCAATTAAATTGAATAGAGTATAGCCAGATATTGGCTTGTTTAATTCACCTAACCTGCGACCTACTTTTTGTACCAACTTCCTGCTACTATCCCATGTTATTTCATCAATCGTGTTCTGTTTTCGATTTTTACCCCTATTCTTGTTTATTAACATTTTGTCACCTCTTTCTTTTCTTTTGGCGTTAAGTTGATTTTCGTTAATGAAAGTCCAACTTCACCTTTTGTGTTGCTGGTTTTGATGGTTTGCACAGTCAATACTGTACCCTTGGGTGTTAGTAATATCATTTTTGATACTCCTTCTGTTGTTTATATATACCATACCGTATGGTGTATTATTGTATATCAGTCTTGCCATCGGTTTCAGACAAGATGGATTGATGATGTTTAGAACGATTCACCGAAAAGTGAATTGGGGTATAATTGGTTTTTAAGTTGAGCTTAAGCGTATATGCACAGAATTGACCAAAAATGGTCAGTATGTTTAGTTAAGATTATTTCTTAAAGTATTGTTCTGGTACTATGAATTTTAAAGCAAGGTCAGGAAGTAATTGACCGATGTTCCTCTGTACCAATGACTGGTAGATTTGCAGGATAATCTTTTACTAAAGTCGCTTCATAGGCATTTTCAATTATCGGCTTTAGCTGTTCAAATAATTCACGCTTATTTGGAAGAATTTCCGTTTCTTCAATTGCCTTTAAGAGTACTACATGAAGCGATGTACCAAGTTTTATACTAATGGAGGATAGCGTTTCCAGTTTCGGTATCTTTTTACCATGTTCTACAAGAGAAAGGTATGTTTGTGAGATACCACAGAGGGAAGCAAGCTCCTTCTGTGATATGTTGTTTGATTTTCTAATTTCTTTAATAGCTGAACCGATTTGCATTTTACCGCCTTATAATGATTATAGTTAAGAAAGAGTTGGCCTGGGGATATTGTTATTCACATGAAAGCTAAAATGCTAACGGATAAATAGCATATTCCCAGCGAGAGGTAAAAATATTCACCTCTTAGACTCAAATAATTGAGCTTCCTAATCAGAGTTATGAGTCAAAAGAATTTGACCCTCTGTGTCTACTTCTAAGCAGACGAGTAACATAGAACCGACAGCATCGGCTATCTGGTCTCTAACGGTGTTACTTACCCTGATTTTATCATGTCAAAAAACTCTTCCATTCTCATTACGACACCAATATATGCTGGAGATATCCGAAATGCAAGACATATTTTAACCATTAGTTAATATTATGTTCGCATATCCCATATAGCATGGTATATTATATTACATATAGTAATATATGAAATAGTTCAAGATTGATATGACTTCATCATATACTTCAGATGATAACACTAACGGAAATCAATAATATATCAGGCTAATCAAGAGAACCCCTCCTGTCCTGTAGTTGGTAACATGTTATCAGGATTTGAAACTGTATTCAACAATCTGGAAAGGTCAAAGGAATATTCTCAGCAGAGACACAAGCATGAGGTTAATCTTAGATATATCAACTTATCACCCTAAAGTTCTCAATTCCGAATTCTTGAGGAGAGATTGCAACTTTCACTTGCAGTTGGTAGTTGTGCTAATACCCAATATTGGTATTTTAATGTCCTGGGTAAGTAATGTGGCGGAATTATTATTAAGGAGGGACAATCAAATACAAAAAGCAACCTGAAGACCTAAGCAGGCATTTAAACTCTCAATTAAAGTTTCTTGAGCTATCAATTCATGAATATGATAACGGATTCGAGGATTCAGCTCAAAGAATTGCCACTACTTTGAGGACATTGTTGCATGATGGTGGAAGGAACTCACACGCACTACTCACTCAATTAGGTCTTAAGAATAAAATGAAGCTGTTATCATCTGTAAACACCTATGTCCCAACTAACGAGATAGCATATACCGGCTTACTTTCAAATCGTATTGGGAATTCGAAGGGAGAATATATTCCTACATCTGAATCCCAGGGTCAACTTCCTAATAAATGGTTTCGATTTAAGGATTGGTGGACAGAGCTTGTCATTGATGATAAAAGCAATCTCTTTACGAGAGAAGATATTGTTAAGAAGATTTCAGATTCTGATGGTGGTGCTCATGTAGACTCGACTTTGGATATGGATTATGCTGAATTAACAAAATTTAATTCTTTAGGATGGCAATATGAGAAAAGTGGGAAACGCATTCCATTTGAAAGAAATCCTGCTTATGCCTCGGTGAGGCAAATAGCTACTGAAGTGCTTAAATCCATAAATACACACAATCAAATTCGGGCAAGGAGCAGTCTAAAGTTTTCAAAAGATTGGACTGCTCATTATATAGAAGATATTAGGTATTTCTTTCCGACACCACCCATAGATGTATTTTTTACAGATAAACGTGTTACGAAACATGAGAAACGAAGAATGTTCAAACAGGTTTGGCATCTTCGAGGTGCTAAAAACCTCGAAATTTATACTTTAGGTTAGTAACTACTGTATTCTACAGGCTCTACTGTCAAACTAATATGTACGGGTCAACTTCAGAATAGATAGAGGACTAAATGAGAATATTATTATTTATACTACTATTAGCATCGACATTGATGTCCCAAGACGAAATAATCTTCACAAGTGGCGGAATATTGAAAGGTGAAGTAGACAGAAACTCAATTACGGGAACCACAAAAAGTATCCGAATTAAACTCACTGGTTCTCAGCAGTACACATTTTACAACGTTGACCAAATTAATTTTGTGAGAGCATGGAACGGAGCAACACTATATCCTGTTGGAGTAGTTGCCAATACATTATCAGGATTCTATCACTTCCCCAATGTGCGCCATTTACCATCAAACGAATTCCAGCAAAAGTTCTCAAGTGATAAAGAAGCAATCGTGGCAGGGTATTTAGCGTGTACGGCTTGTTTTGACACGCATCCAAAGATATCGGATTATGCACTTGAGAAGCAATTGGTCAAGGCTACCATTCTTCAGATTCAAAATACCAATGAAATTATGTACGAGCATCCGAAACTTCCAAAATTGCAAGCTCTAATGAAAGGTATACTTGTTAATTGGCCAGAGGGTTTAAAAGGATATGATTATAGAATTCAAATCATCCGAGATGACCAACCTAATGCCCTTGCTGTAGCAGGTGGAAATTTATATTTCACTACTGGTTTGCTACAAATGATAGAAACGGATGAGGAATTGGAATCGGTTCTTGCTCATGAAATTGCACACGTTGAAAGACGGCATATGCTACGAGGGTTCAAGGATTACCAACAAAACCAAGCTACATTAGCGACAGTTTCAGTCCTCTTAACGGTTGGAGCCGTTCTGGCTGATTCTGATGCAGGTCTCTTGTTTGCAGGTCTTGTATCAGATATTGGAAAATTTGCGATTGAATTTGCTCGGATTGGGTTTGGCAGAGACCAAGAACAAGAAGCCGACATGTTTGCTCAAATTTATCTCAGTGAGAATGGAAAAGAATTACGACCAATGCTCTCAGCTTTAGATAAGCTTGCAACCCATTCAAAAACTCGGATAGGTTTTGTCCCACAGGCAAATGCCTTTTCATCACATCCAAATCTTACTGCGAGAATCAGACAGATTGAAAAAGGAAAGTTTCACAAGTATGATGAGCCACTGACGATGAGCTTTTTTCCTGTGGGCAAAAATCTCGGACTGCAATCTGGTTTTGTTGAAATGAAAATCAGTCATGCGTACAAAACAGTATCATCAGATGGAAAGCCACAAGATGAGATTCTTTTACTTGGCACAATCGTAAACCATCATGAGGCGTTGAGTTTTCAAGTAAACAGTATAGTTCTCAATTTTCTTGGGTCACTCGGTCAATCGCCTTTAGAAGGCATTGTTGAGGTTATAGTGCCATATGATGGAGCAACTGAATTTGTTGGAAGAGTGAGGGCACCAAAAGAATTATCCGAAAAAGTTGAGTTCTCAGTATTCAATAAAAGAATTTTACCGTATTCCGTTGATATTTCAGCAATTGTTCTCTCGGCAGGTGAGAATGCAACAAAAGTTGCTGGGTTACAAAATGTTCAGTGTACGATGACTATAAAATGACCGTTGATGTTGGATTCAGTACAATATGGAGCAATCAAAGCTCTCTTTTGTAGGTATATTTTTGCAGATATATAGGTGCCCTGTTCTTACTTCATCTATTCTTAACGACTCTGAACCCCGTATCAGAATATTCATAATTTGGCAAATCTCCAGAGGGTATAATTCGATGATGGGTCGTCACATATGTTTTATCAGAATAATATCCTCCACCCCTCCTCATACGACCTAAACCTTGTGTTGGCCCCTTCGGGTTCACTTTAGGATTATCATCAAATTGCCCATGCCAATCCCAGCACCATTCAATCACATTGCCACTCATATCATGGAGGCCAAGTGAATTTGGAAGTTTCATGCCAACATCCCAACTTTCACGAGCACTGTTTTGAATACACCATGCGAAGTATACTACTCTACTCTCTTCAGACGTACCCGACCACTTGTCATTGGAGTTCAATCCCCCTTTTGCCGCATACTCCCATTCTGCTTCAGTCGGCAGGCGATAACCATTAGCTGTCCAGTCACAACTTACATTTGGGTTGAGACCTTCTTGACTTGGATTGCTTATCGTGTAACACGGGTTTAACCCACTTATTAGCGATAACTTATTACAGAAACGAATTGCATCATACCATGAAACAGATTCAACTGGTCTGGAATCTCCTTTGAATTTGGAAGGGTGGTCGTATGTAACTTGAGCATAAAGTTTTTGGGTCACCTCATATTTGGTAATGAAAAATGTATCAAGAGTTACTTTGTGTTTTGTATACTTCGTTGAATTGTCACCCATCATGAATGTGCCCCCAGGAACCTTTGTTAGGAGCTTGGGCAATTCGCTAAGAACATATGCCTTTCTGGATTTTTCATCTGCAAGTATCTCTTCCGGTGTCCAAACAGGAATATGGAAAAATAAATCGGTTTCGGAGTTGGAGGTGTTAGCTTCTTCCTTTGCACCCTCATCTGTATGACCTGTAACGGACTCTATCTTATTATTTGATGGTATAGTTAACGATGCTAATTGTGCCGCAACATCAGCCATGCCAGTTTTCATCAAAGCATCAATTTTTCCTTCATAATCATAAAGTGCGCTTTCAACTACCTCACCGCTCTCAACACTAATAAGGCGTGCGGTTATCGTAAAAACATCACCAACTTTGCTAATACTTCCACCAACAATCTGATGCACGTTCGCTATTTGCCCAAGTTCAACTAAACACATGTCAGAGTTACAACCCGACAATTGAAATTTTTGCTCCTCAATAATTTCGTCAAGCATTTCACGCTCAAGGACTTTGAATTTATTTGTCCTGTGCATTTCAATTATAAGACGGTTGGTCAAAGCTCTTGTATCATTTTTAGAAACTCCCAAGCCCTCAAAGTCAGCGACTGCAATTTGGGTTTGAGAGAAAAGTATGGAAAATTGTATCAGAGTAAGAATTATTAAGCGACGTGTCATTTCATCTCCATCATACGATTAATACAGAGTATCTATCAAATATAATCAATGTTCAATTCAATCTTATTGAGCAAAACCAAATTTTGATATTATCTAAACCTTAAAAAATACTATCAGTTGAATCAGTTTTAAGACTGTCAAGTAATACACCCTGGTAGGTTATTT